>Ga0265318_10000013_pt1 | contig 208938 bp, 154 predicted proteins | sample 4821metaG_FD_192431 | JGI IMG/M metagenome (GOLD analysis project Ga0265318, IMG submission 192431) | Rhizosphere microbial communities from Carex aquatilis grown in University of Washington, Seatle, WA, United States - 4-8-21 metaG | ecosystem: Host-associated > Plants > Roots > Rhizosphere...
CACACCAAGTGATACATCAGCACCGAAACATTGTGCGGCTTGTGGATGTATCGACTTTCCATTCCTCATCATCCCAACCAACCAAGCCGGGGCAAGCCCCGGGGTATTAGACCCAAAGGGAATAAAAAACCCCGACCAGGAAGTTGACAATCGAATTGGCTTATTACGCAGCCCGGCATAAATTTCCGACCACCCTCGATCCTAAATCGAACGGAGTGCTTTTATTCAATGCGTTCCCTTTTAAATCAAATCCCAATTCCAATCAACCATCCCTTTGATGGTTATTAATCGTTAGCCAAGAATGACCCAGCTTCGAAGAATCTTCGCGGTTATTGGTGCCTATCCGGCGATAATAATGGGCTTCACTCAAAGCGTTGGTTTATTCGGTGTCTTTGTCGCAGGTCGCCAGGGTCTCGAAGGGTTTCTATTTTCGTTAAGTATGGTTCTGGGTTTGATTGGTATGATTGCGGCGTTCTTCACACACACAAAGAACGTCGTTATGTGGACATATAAAGCGTGGATCGGCGGGTTCCTTATCGCCGGCGTTATTGGCTACTCATATCTGGCATGGCGCATTTTTTTAAAAAGTGCGGAGGGTGTTGATTCAGTCGCCCTAGGTGTGCAAATGTGGGCTGGAAGTTCGATGGCTATAACAGCAATCGCGGTATTCTTAGAGAAGCGACGCATTCTGCCATGGGCGGTTGCCGATACACAAGCGGGTCAGAAAGAAAAGACTGGCGAACCAACAATCAGCCATAGTGCAACTGACCTGACTCACTCGAACCGGGCCATTGCTGATAAGAGACTGGTGCACCTATGAAAGGAACCAGATACTCAAAGGAAAAGGACGCACCCCGGAACAGATCGTGGCGATCCTGCGTCCGGCGGAGAGCGGCAAGACGGCCGCGACCGTCTTTCACAAGCTGTGTTTACGCACGCCCCGTTGGCGGGGAAACGCGTCCGGAGGCCGCGTTCCACCCAAGACGACCGCACAAACTCAGAAGCGGAATTTCAGGTAGCCTTCGATGCGGAAGGGTTGTTCCTGGAACACAAGAATGCTGCCGGAGAAGGCGTCGCCGTTGTGGTACCAATTGCGCTGGTTGGTGACGTTCAGGAAGTCGACATTCACGCTCCACTTCTTCGTCTCGTAGAAAAGCGAGGCATTGAGCAGATACTGCGCGGGAATGTGCCACTGGTCGTCGAGATTGCCGGCCTGCCGGCTGGAGTATTGCGCATTGGCGCCGACCCCGAAGCCATTCTCAAAACGATAACGGACGCTGCCGTTGAAAATCGTCTTGGAAAAACCGAGCAGCGGCCAGTCGCCGGGCGGCACCTGGTTGCCGTACGGATTATAACTGCCGGTGGAAGTGCCCAGGCCGCCGGGGCCCTGGCCGACGAGATAGGCGTCGTAAATCGAACGACCGCCCATCTGGAAGGGCGCGGAGTCGAGGTAGTGACCGTCCTGCAACGTGGCGTTCAGCGTGGCGTTTAAGCGCGAATTGGGCTGATAGACAGCCTCGAGCTCGAGTCCGCGCACGACAATATTGTCCTTTTCTCCCCCGAGGGAAACCCGGGCACGCTTCTGGTTGAAAAGGGTGGCACCGGCGAAAAGTTTATTGTCGAGCAGGCTGTATTTCGCCCCGAGTTCGGCGAGTTCGCTGAGGTTGCGGAAGTCGTCGCGGTTGATCTTGGCGATGGGGGTCGCGGACGGATCGGGATTCACATTGTTGAGAATGACGCCGCCGCCGGTGACGTTGCCGTTGGCCGCGTGGATGTGCTGATAGGTGGCATAGAACGTGGTCTTGGCGGTGGGCTTGTAGAGGAGATTCACGTTGTGTGAAAATGACGCGACCGTGGTCTCATCGTGGTACGGAATGCCGGTGACCGCTTCGTACGGATCGCGCGCCGCGGCGTGGAACCAATCTTCGCGCAAGCCGAAGAGGAGGCTGAGCTTATCCGTGAGCGTGGTGTCGTGCTGCCAAAAGAGCGCAGGATTCCAAAGGGTGGATTTCACGGTCTCGGGCGTGCCCGACGAATTCGGGATAACCAGATGACCGCCGGGGCCGGGCAGACCAGGATAATAGGAATTGGGGTATTGCGCGGCCTCGTTGAAGGTCCGTGTCGGGTCGGTGATATCGAAATTGTAGAGATACTCGTTGTAGTAGTTTGTGTACGACTCGCGTCCCTCATAGCGCACCGTCGCGCCGCCAATGCTCTTTTGCTCGAGCCCGAAGAGGTTGAACTTCAAATGCGCCTCGGTGCGGTTTTCCACGGTGGTCTGCTGCACATACTCGACGTACTCGGACTGGTTGTAACGATGGCGGTCGATGTGCTCGGCGAGCGTGCGGTTGATCAGCGTGAGCACCGGCGAGAGTTCAATCGTGGAGATGAGCTGGGCGTGCGCCGCATTGGCATTCGAATAGTCACCGGTCGAAAAGAGCGATGCTTCCCACGGCAGCGTGACTTTGCCCGTGACGTTGATCGGGCCGGGGCCGGACGGCAGATCGGCGGAAATACCGGTGTAGTAGGTGGCGTGGTCGATCAGTTCCTGGCTGGGGCGGTTGACGCCGAGAATCTCGGGCCAGTTTTGCCATTCCCACTGGGCGTTGAATTGAAAAGTGCGGCCGGGCGCAGGCTTCCAGGTGAGCGCGACAAACAAATCCTCCCGGTCGTCGCTCACGCCATTTTTCTTGTAGAAGGTGTCGCCGCCCTTGCCTTCGTAGCTGAGGCGCCAGGCGAATTTGTCGGAGACCGGCGCAGTGGTGTCGATCTGCACCGAGGCGTTCAAATAGGAAACACCGCCGGGCACCCAGGTCCCGAGGCGCGTGGTAATGACCGTTTCGGGGCCGGAAAATTTCGGGAGCTTCGTCGCGTAGTTGACGTAACCCCCGCTGAAAAAGCCCGCGCCGAAGACGGCGGAGCCGGGACCGCGCACGATATCGATGGCCTCGACGCCGTTCCAACTCGGAAGAAAACCGTAGGAGTTGTAGCTGCGCCGCTGGTCGTTGAGATAGGTTTCCGCGGTATCGCCGCGGATATTCGGCGTGGTGGCGAGACCGTAGCTGGCCGTGGCGTACGCACCCGGACTGTAGACGACAAATTCGCGCACGCCGTGAATACCGCGCTCGTTGAGCAGCGCCTCGGTGATGGAGCTGACCCCGCGTGGCGTATCGAGGACGGAACGCTCATCGCCCATCACAGCGGAAAGATCGCGCGTGAGCGGATTGACCGATTGCCCCACCGTCACCCCCTCGACGACATAGGGTGTCAGGCGGGTAACTTCGTCACTGGGTGCCGCTGCGGCATCGGCTGCATGCAAAACGGAGCAAGTGCCAAACGCGACAGCGGTGAGGAAGAGCCCGGAGCATTTGCCCAAGGTAGGGATTCGTGGGAGTGGTGTCATGGTGTTGGAGGCCCGGACCCCAAACAGACTCCCGACAGAAGGGGCGCCATGCACCCCATGGCGCAACTGCGGCGCCTGCTGTTTCCTTCGTCGGCATGATCCGTTCAGGTTCGAAGGGTCGAGCAGCCGAATCGTGCCGCAATCTCAGTCCTCCGCGAAGGACACCCCTACAGGCAAGGCTCACCAAAACCGCCTCAGGCCCGCCGTCAACTCTTAGTTGTGTCACACATGGCATTGCGAGGAGTTCGCGCGACGAACGACGAAGCAATCCATCGCACTGGATCGGCATCCGCTATGCCAAGGCCACGGCCCGACAAGCCGCCCGGCTGCGCCGGGCTTGCAGATGTGGCACCCCCCTTGAGGGGTTCGGACCCAGAAACATGAAGGGGCCACCCTTTCGGGCAGCCCCTGCATGACCTAACACCAAGCAAACCGTAAGAACTACAAACTGTTGACGTGATGATAGACGCACCAAACGCCAAAACGTTGAATATTTCCGAAAGATTTTTTGTGAATAACTTGTCGGGAAATTGTCTGGCGCTTAACTCTGGCCTGCAATTGGTTGCACGACCGTTCGGTTCCGGTTTCAGGGCGCGGTAACGCGCCCGGCTTCGTCATATCCACAAAAAATGAACCCAACCCGCCCTCATCTTTTCGGGCTCGTAGCCGGACTTTTTCTTTCCGCCGGCCTCTGTTTCGCCTCCCTCGTCCTCGCCCACACCTTGACCCGCATCGCGGAGTCCCAAATCATCAACGTCACCGGCTCGGCCCGAAAAAACGTGCGCTCCGATCTCATCGTCTGGCGCGCAAACTATTCGGTCGACGCGCCGACGCTGCTCGAGGCGCAACTAAAACTACAGACGGACTTCGCGAAGATCAGCGCGTTTCTCAAGGTGCACGGACTGTCGGATTTTTCCGTTCAGCCCGTGCAAATTCAGGAAATGACCGCAAAGCGACGCCACGACGACGATGAAACGACGGCCGTAGTCCGCGTCGGCTACCGGCTGACCCAGTCGCTCGGGGTGCGCTCCGGCGAAGTGGAGCAAATACCGAAACTCGCCGGCGACACCGGGGAATTGCTGCAGCAGGACGTATCTTTTGTGTCCGATGGTTTCGCCTTCATCTACACGAAGGCCGGTGACGCCAAAGTGGAAATGATGGCCGAGGCGACAAAGGACGCGCGCGCCCGCGCCGAGCAGATCGCCGGGCAAGGCGGCCGCGAAATCAAGGAGCTGCGCAATGCGCACATGGGTGTGGTGCAGATCAATCCGCTCTATTCCACGGCGACGAGTTGGGAGGGAAACAGCGACACTTCTACGCTGGAGAAAACGATCACCGCGACCATCAGCGTGACGTTCGGGTTGCAGTGAGCGAAAGAAAAGGCAGCCACATTTTCGCCGGTGGCGCGAACGCAGCTCCACGATCATCACCGATGCAAACTGCGGCACGCCGACAAGCGGCGGCCCGACAAATAATCTTCGCCTACAGGTGAATTTCCGCCGGCATGACGACGCCGGCGTTTTCTTTCACGGGCTCGGCCTGCAACGGGTAGCGGAAGACCTTGCCCTCGAAATTGTGGAAGACCACCTCGTCGTCGGTAATTTTTTCGATGTAGTCGGGATTCATCGGCACCTTGCCGCCGCCACCCGGCGCATCAATAACGTATTGCGGCACGGCGTAACCGGTCGTATGACCGCGCAGCGCCTGGATGATTTCGAGCCCTTTGCGCACATCGACCTTGAAATGCGAGCCGCCGGTGATGAGATCCATCTGGTAAAGGTAATATGGCCGCACGCGCATCCGCAGCAACCGGTGCACGAGCGCCTGCATCACCTCGGCATCGTCATTCACACCGCGCAGGAGCACGCTTTGGTTGCCCAGCGGCACGCCCGCAAATGAAAGTCGCTCGCACGCGTCTTTCAATTCCTGGGTGGCTTCCTTCGGGTGATTGACATGGATACTCATCCAGATCGGACCATGTTTTTTGAACACTTCGCAAAGTTCCGGCGTGATGCGTTGCGGCAGGAAAACCGGAATGCGCGAGCCGATGCGGATGAACTCCACATGCTTGATGGCACGCAGGCGGCCGAGCAGGTGCTCAAGTTTTTTATCAGAAAGCAGCAGCGGATCACCGCCGGAAAGCAGGACGTCACGAACCTCGGTGTGCGCCTCGATGTAACGCAGCGCCTGCTCGTATTCGGGATGAAAGTTGTAGTCCTGCGCGTTGCTGACGAGCCGGCTGCGCGTGCAGTAGCGGCAATAGGCGGCGCAACGATCCGTCACGAGAAAGAGCACCCGGTCAGGATAACGGTGAACGAGGCCGGGCACGGGCGAATGTTCGTCTTCCCCGAGGGAATCGAGCATTTCGCCGGACGATACCACCATTTCATCGCTGCGTGGGATAACCTGCTTGCGAATCGGGCAGAGGGGATCGTTTCGGTCGATCAGGTTGAAAAAATACGGTGTGATCGCGAGCGCCAGCTTCTGGTTGGCAAAGAGACAGCCGGCTTTCTCTCCCGGCGTCAGGGTGAGGTATCGCTCGATCTGCTCAACGGAGGTGATGCGGTTTTTGAGCTGCCAAGTCCAGTCCCGCCACTGGGCCTCGGGTACATGCGACCATAATCCCTGACCTTCGTACCACTGGGAGCGATCTTCAGCGTATGCCATGTTGTGCAGTCAGAGGTAGCTGGTTTGCCCGGGCTGTCAAATGAAGGAATCAATCCGATGCGATCGAAAATGGTTCCGTAAATCATGAACGTAAGACGCAGCCAACAATCAAGCAGTCCATTGCTGGCCAGAGCTTTAATGTTTGTGGATAAGGCTCAGGAGAAGGGGCTTTGTGCCGATCTTTTTATGACAAACCTGCCACGGCTCAGAGCAGGCCGCCCTATGCGGTCTGCATCTGGCAATTTGCACCCTCGATGCCACTGCCCATCCAATCTCAAAAACCCAGCCCAATACCAAAATTTTCCGCAGGAAATGCCCGGGGCCTGACCGGGACGCTGGTTGCTGGCGTGCTTGTCTGCGCGATCGCACTGGTGTGGCTGGCGTGCTCCGTGCAGCCGATCCCCCGTGGTATCATCATCAGTCTGGCGGCGAGCAGCACCGCCATCGCATTGCTCGCCCTGGTCCATGCCTGGCTGACCGCCCTGACGGCGGAAAATCTCCGTCGATCTGTCGCGGAAAACCATGGGGCGCTCCACACCACGTTGCCCCAGCTTCGTGCGCTCTGGGAAAATGCGCCCATCAGCATCATGCTGCTGGATCCGAACGATCCGCAGGTTCCTGTCAGAATCGTCGACTGCAATCTCCTTGCCTGCGCCATTCACGGGTACACCAAGACGGAGTTGATCGGGCAATGTTGCGACATCATTGAAGCCCATCCTTGGACGGGAAACGCGCCCTACTGGATCAAGGATCTCCGCAAGCATGGCCGGCTCGAAGGCGAAGGCCTGCACCGGCGCAAGGATGGCACGGCGTTTCCGATCGACTATTTCACGAGTCTGATTGTCGTGGACGGTCGCGAATTGGTGATCGGCATGGATCGCGATGCCACCGCCCGCAAGGCGGCCGAGCGCGCGCTGCATCTCAGCGAGGAACGCTGGCAACTGGCTGTCGCCGGCAGCAACGAGGGCGTCTGGGATTGGAATATCGAACGCAACGAGATGTGGTTTTCCCCGCGCTGGAAAAGCATGCTGGGCTACACGGCGGCCGAACTGGCCGACCGGCGCGAAGAGTGGCTGGCCCGCATTCATCCGGACGACCGGACGCAGATCGACACCGCCCTCATCGCCCACCTGCAGAGACAGGTGGATATTTTCCACTGCGAATACCGCATTCTCCATCGCGATGGCGGCTGGGTCTGGGCGCTGGTCCGCGGCAAGGCCCTGTTCGGTGCCGATGGCCGGGCGCAGCGCATGGTCGGCACGCATGCCGACATCACCCGGCAAAAAGAGGCGGAGGCCGAACTCCGTCAGGCAAAGGAAGCGGCGGAGGCCGCCGACCGCGCCAAGAGCGAATTCCTCGCCGTGATGAGCCACGAGATCCGCACTCCGATGAACGGCGTGATCGGCTTTACCAACCTGCTCCTTGACACGCCCCTCGGCACCGAGCAGCGCGACTGGCTGCTCACCATCCGCTCCAGCGGCGAATCGCTGCTCACTCTCATCAACGACATCCTCGATTTTTCCAAAATCGAATCCGGCCGCATGGAGTTCGACCAGCACCCCGTCTCGGTGCGCCGTTGCGTCGAGGAAGTGCTCGATCTGCTGTGGAGCAAGGCCAACGAAAAGAAAATCGAGCTGCTGCACTGGATCGACACCGATGTGCCCGAATGGGTGCTCAGCGACAGCACCCGGCTCCGGCAGGTACTCGTCAACCTGATCGGCAACGCCATCAAGTTTACCACGAAGGGCGAAGTGGAAGTGCGGGTCAGCAGCATCCCTTCCACGACCGGGCAGGCGCCCAAACTTGTTTTTTCCATCCGTGATACCGGCGAAGGAGTTCCACCCGATCGCATCAACCGCCTCTTCCGTCCTTTCAGCCAGGCTGACTCCTCCACCACCCGCCGGTTCGGCGGCACCGGCCTGGGCCTGGCGATCAGCCGCAACCTGGCGCAATTGCTCGGTGGAGACATCGAGCTGGCCTCCACTTCTCCGCAGGGCTCCTGCTTCCGTTTCACCACCCAAGCCGCCATCACCACCCCTCCCGCCGATCATTCCACCGGAGCCCCTTCTCTGCGTCCCGCCGTGGCCCTCGATGGCCGCCGCGCCATAATCGTCGACGACAATGAGTGCAACCGCCGCATTCTCACCTGCCAGTTGCAACGCTGGGGCATCATCTGCGAGTCATTCGAGGAACCCCTCGCCGCCATCGCGCACATCAAGGAGCATGGCGAGTATGACCTGGCGATCCTCGACATGATGATGCCCGGCATGCATGGCGTGGAACTCGCCGGCCAGCTCCATCAACTGCCCGGCCGGGCCAACCTGCCGCTCATTCTGCTCTCCTCCGTCAACCGCGACGAGCTCCGCGTCTACAACCCGATGGACCATTTCAGCGTCGTGCTCACCAAGCCTGTGCGCCAATCCGCCCTGCTCGACGCGTTGAACAAATCGCTCGCCGACACCCGTCACGCCGAAACCGGCGGCACCACATCGGTCCCGTTTTCGATCGCTCCTTCACCCAAATTCGATCCGAATCTCGGCAAGCAACATCCTCTCCGGATACTCGTGGCCGAGGACAATCTGGTGAACCAGAAATTGATCGCCGGATTGCTCCGCCGCATAGGATACCAAGCCCAAATCGTCGGCCATGGTCTGGCCTGCATCGAGGCTTTGCGACGGGAAAGCTATGATCTGATCCTGATGGATTGCCAGATGCCCGAAATGGACGGCCTTGATGCCACGGCCCGAATCCGCAGCGGCGAGGCCGGCGAGCAAAATCGCGAGATCAGAATCATTGCCCTGACCGCCTCCGCCATGGTTGGTGACCGTGAGATTTGCCTGAATGCGGGCATGAACGATTTTCTGACCAAGCCGATCCAAGCCCCCGACCTCATCCGCCTGATCCGCGCCACATCGTCCCCATCCAATTAGCCGGGCCATCGGAAAGGCCGGTTTTGCTTCATAAGTCCGGGGATTTAGGTGCCTCCGCATGTTTCCCCTTGGCAGGGGACGCCAGACTCTTTTTCGTCGCGTGCAATGTCCCAGTCCAAACCCGCAGTTCTAGCCCTTGAAGACGGCAGTGTGTTCCGCGGAACCGCTTTTGGCGCCGATGCCACCATCGCCGGCGAATGTGTGTTCAACACCTCCATGACCGGCTATCAGGAGATCATCACCGATCCCTCCTACTTTGGCCAGATCGTGACGATGACCGCCGTGCAAATCGGCAATTACGGCGTCAACGTCGAGGACGAAGAGGCCGCCTCCCCCCGCTGCTCCGGCCTGGTCGTGCGTGAAGTTTCACCTGTGGTCAGCAATTGGCGCAGCACGATGTCGCTCGATGCCTACCTGAAAAAATACGGCATTCCCGGCATCAGCGAGGTCGACACCCGGGCCATCACCAAGAAATTGCGCGTGGATGGAGCCATGAAATCCTGCCTCAGCACTTTGCCGCTCACTGACGCCGAAGCCGTCAGCCGCGCCCGCACCTGGCAGGACATGGCCGGCAGCGACTACGTCAAGGACACCACCTGCGCCGCACCCTACATCTGGCAGGCCTACGACGCCTCGCGGCACAACACCCAGTATCTGCCCGTTGGCACCACCCAAGGCGCCACGATCACTCCGTCGAAGAAGTTCAAGATCGCCGCTTTTGATTACGGCGCGAAGTACACCATTTTCCGCAAGCTGGTCCGCCACGGTTTCGATGTGCAGGTTTTTCCAGCCACCGCCACCCACGAACAGGTGCGCGATGCCGGCGTCGATGGTGTGTTTCTCTCGAACGGCCCGGGCGATCCTGCCGCCCTGCCCTACATCCACAAGACTGTCACCGCCTTGCTGCCCGACTATCCGATCTTCGGCATCTGCCTTGGTCACCAGATGATCACACACGCCATCGGCGGCACCACGTTCAAACTGAAGTTCGGTCATCGCGGAGGGAATCAGCCTGTGAAGAATATCGAGACCGGCAAGGTTTCCATCACGGCGCAAAACCACGGTTTCGCCACCGACCCGAAGTCGATCGAAAGCTGTGGCGCCATGGTCACCGAAATCAATTTGAATGACCAGACCGTCGAAGGCCTGCGCCACAAGACGCTGCCCGTATTCTCCGTGCAGTATCACCCCGAAGCCGCCCCCGGCCCGAACGACGCCGATCCGCTCTTCACCGATTTCTACAAGATGATCGAAAAACGGAAGGCCGGGAAGATCTGAAGAGGAATTTTCAAGCGACAAGAAGACCGGCACTTTTCCTGCTGCTTTAGAGTTAATGCCTATTCCTTCACGATTGGAGCAACTGCTCGAATCGCACCGCGTCTTCCGCCGTGTCGACACCAATGGACGGATCGTCCGTTACTTCGATCGCGATCGGATGGCCCGCGCCCAAAGCCCGCAGTTGTTCCAATTTTTCAATCTGCTCCAGCTTGCCCGGCGGCAACGCGACAAATCGCTCGAGAAAATCGGCTTTGTAGGCATAAAGCCCGAGGTGCTTGAAACAGGGATTGGCCGCCACCCACGCATCGTCCACTTTGCCGGCCAGATCGCGCATGTAGGGGATGGGCGAACGGGAAAAATAAAGCGCACGACCGGTCTTCGTGATGACCACTTTCACCTGATTGGGATTTTGGAAATCTTCCGCCCGCTTGAACGGCGAACACAGCGTCGCCATCGGACAGTCGCCTTGGATCATCCGCGCCAAGGCCTGAATCTGGCGATCCGTCACCAGCGGTTCGTCAGCTTGAACATTAATAACGTAGCTCGCCCGCACCCGACGATTAGCTTGGGCAATACGGTCCGTTCCACTGGGGTGATTTTCATCGGTCATTATCGCCCTAAATCCAGATCCTTCAATGCATTCTGCAAGAAGCTCGTGGTCCACAGCAAACCACAGAGGCAGGTCGGGTGCCTGCCGGGCGATTCTTTCCGCCACCCACAACACAAGTGGCTTGCCTTTAATATTATGCAACAATTTCCTGGGGAAACGAGTAGATTCCAACCGACAAGGGACAATGATGGCAAAGGCGGGCATGCAGGGGTGTTTGTGGTTGCAGAGCCGGATCGGGTCCGGTTTTTTCCGAATCCTTTAATCTGAACCTACCGACCTATCGCAATGGAAAAGAGTGACGCCACCGCAGCCGATACCCACACAAGGGAACTTCTTGTGCAAAACAAGATGGGCATCCATGCCCGCCCAGCGGCGATGATTGTCCGCATCACGAACAAATTTAAGGCGGAAATTTTTGTGGAGAAGGAAGACGAGCAGGTGAACGGCAAAAGCATCATGGGACTCATGATGCTTGCCGCCGCCAAAGGCTCAAAAGTGAAGTTCATCGCCACCGGCCCCGATGCCCCGCAGATGCTGGCCGAGCTCGAAGCGCTCTTCGCCAAGAAGTTCGACGAGGCGTGAGGCGAGTCGCCCGTAGAACCTACGCGCCAAATCCACGGAATGGAAAGCCGATCTATCCGATCGGTTTTTTTGTTTTCTGATGCTTCCTCGTGTTTGTACGTTCCGCAGGCTAGATTCCAAAAAACTTCCGGGCGTTGGCCGTCGTGACCGCCGAAAGTTTTTCATAGCTCACCCCAAACAGTCCCGAGCAATACTCCGCCGTATGCCGGACGAAAGCCGGCTCGTTCGGCTTTCCCCGGTGCGGCATTGGCGTGAGGTAGGGCGCATCCGTTTCCACCATCAACCGGCCCAGCCCCTGCGCCAGCGCGGCCGCACGAACATTCTCCGCCGATTTATAGGTGACGACCCCGGTGAAAGAAGCGAACCCACCCCGCTGCAACAACACGGCCATTTCCGCCGGTCCTTCGGTCATGCAATGGAACACCACCCGCGACCAGTCTACACCGGACGCATCGATCATCTCCACACACTCCTGAAATGCTCCACGCGAATGCACCACCACCGGACAACCCAGCCGCTTCGCCAGCAATAATCCCTCGGCAAACGCCGCTTTCTGCCAGCCGATGATTAGCTCAGCCACCTTCGGGTTATCCTTCGGCAAATGAAACCGATCGAGTCCGATTTCGCCAAGGGCGACGGGCTTGGGTGCCTGCTGCCAAAACCCTTCGATTTGCGCAAAACGCTCGGTCCACTTTTCATCCACATTGCACGGATGAATTCCCACCGAGTAGAAAACAAAACCAGGATTTTGCGCCGCGATATCACGGTACGGCGACCAATCATCCGCATCTGTGCCGATGGCGATCATCGCCTCGACGCCCGCAGCCCGCGCCCGTTGCAGTACCGCCGGCAACTCGCCGCGGCCCGCAAAGGAATCCAGGTGAGTGTGTGTATCGATCAAACCCATGCAGCGCATTGAAAGCCACCCCAAGCCGGAAGCCAGCGTATTTCATATCCGAAATGCCGGCGGACAGCCGACCGATTTTCAGTGGCAGCGCCTACTTTTTCCGGAACACCTTGGTCCATGCTTCCTCATCAAATCCCACAAGCGCAATTCCGTCGCCAATCAAAAAAGGACGCTTCACCAGATTGCCGTTGCCGCCCAACAATTCGAGCACCTCGCGGTCGGTCATGGCCGCCAGTTTATCTCCCAGTTTCAACTCTCGGTAATCGCGACCCGAAGTATTAAAAAGTCGACGCCACTCCCCACCGAACGCCGCGAGCATCGATTTCAACTCAACCGGGCCCGGTGGCGTTTCGCGAATGGCGCGCTCGGCGAAAACCAATCCGTGCGCCCGCAACCATTTCACGGCCTTCCGGCACGTATCGCAACTGGCGTAGGTATAGACGGTGAGTGAACTCATCGCGGGAGCAGCAAAAACGCGCCCGAGCTACCGCTGCAACCCACCCTGCGGCGGATCACTTCTCGAAAACACCGTATGGAAAAATTCCTGCATCTTCACCCACGAAGCCTTGGCGGCCGGCTCGTTGTAGGCGATGTTCATCCCGTGCTCCTTGCCGATGCGAGTCGCATCAGGATTCGTGAATGCATGCACGGCCCCCTGATAACTGATCCATTGCATGTCAAACCCGCCGTCCTTCATGCTCTGCTTGAATGCGGCAATCTGCTCAGCCGTGATAAAGGTGTCGGCCGCGCCATGCAGGATGAGGATTCTCGCATTGTGGCTGGCGCCGACAGGAGCAGGGATCAGGCTGCCGTGAAAACTCACGATGCCCGCCACCGGCGCTCCGCTATAGGCCAGCGCCTGACAGGTTGCCCCGCCAAAACAAAAGCCGATGGCCGCCACTTTGCCATTCGCCACCAACCCGGTCGCTAAAAGCTGATCGAGCCCGGCGCGCGCACGATCCGCCATGAGAGGCTTGCCATAAAATTGCCCGGCGAGCTCGCCGGCCCTTTTCGGATCTTCGGTCGTCACGCCCTTTCCATACATATCGATCGCAAAGGCCACATAGCCGAGCTTGGCCAGTTCCACGGCCTTGTCCTTGGGAAAATCATTCAGACCCCACCACTCGGGCACCACCAACACGCCCGGACGTTTCGCCGTCGTGCTGTCGTCATAGGCGAGCCAGCCTTCCAGCTTCACGCCGGCGTGTTCATAGCCGACCGCTTTGGTCACAATCTTCGCCTGACCGACGGTCACGAGCGCCAATACACCGAACAAAACCGGGAGGATGCGTGTTTTCATTCGCCAACAAATAATCACCGGTCGCCAGTCCGCAAGCCACGAGTCCGCCGAATCCCGCTCACGCCGACAAATCACCGGCAATATATTGCCGCAACGTTTCCGCCTCGGACCGGTGCATGTTGGCGATCCAGGCGGAAACATCTCCGATTGAAATCAATCCGAGCAAATGTCCGCTCCGCATCACCGGCAGATGCCGGCAGCGTTTGTCGCGGAAAATGCTCATCACCTCGTCGACCGTGGTTTCGGGGTCGATGGTCCTGACGTCCGCAGTCATCACCGAGGTCACCGGCGTGGTCAGCGGATCGCGTTCCCCGCCGACCACCCGGCTCAGCACATCGCGCTCCGTAAATATGCCGATCAGCGATGCGCCGTTCATGATCAGGACCGCGCCAATTTTCAGGCGGTTCATTTCTCTGACGGCCTCGGCCACGGTGACCGTGTGTGGAACGGTGTGGGTGGAGCCGCCCTTTTTTTCCAGCAACGTGGCAATCGACGTATTCATAGGGGGGGTGGGGTTGAGCCGGAGTGTACCTTCCCACCGACGGACGACAATACTCAAAACAGATCTACCGGGGAAGATTTCCCAGTGCATCCAGGCTTTTGAAGACTGTTTTGCCCTTCATCGGCAGCGGCATTGCGAGTTTCGTGGGGGTCGGAGCAGTGGTCTTTGTGACCTCTCCACCGAGGCCCAACTCCTGCATTGCCCGTGTCAGCCGCACCGCTGAAACCGCCGCGGCCGTGCCCAGCTCCTGTGCGAAAAGGCTGACGCGGAACTCTTCCACCAGCCAACGGAAGTCCCCGGCACGAACGCCAAGCTTTTTCACCGCCGCGGCAAATGGCGCGATTTCCCCGGCGCGCTGCGCATCCTTGGCCTGGTCGCGCTTCCAGCGGTCCGCACGGGCTTGCATGGCTTTGAGGTAGCGCGGCAGATGTTTCATGCGCTCGAAGGGCGTCAGGCGGAGAACATCCGCAGGCACCAACTGCGCCAAGTCCTCCGCCATGCCCGGATACGGCGTCGGGTGCGTCTGCAACGTGAGCCGCAGCGTCAGCGCTTCGCGCAGCCAGTCCACGAGTTTCGGCACGAGGCCGCGCAAGTCGTGCTTCGCCTCATCAAGCCGGGCATTAAAAATCTTGGCCTGCAATGGCTGCACTTTCCGATCGCACACCCAGCGCACGATCGAGGCGAGCGCGTCCTGCTGTAATTGCTCCATCGGCGCAAGCGTGACCGTGAGCGTGCCGAGCGAACGCAAGTCCTTCAGATCCTTCCCGAGCCAGCCAAGCTCGTAGCGAAGCTGTGACTCGAAGAGTTTGGCCAAACCCGCGTGGGTTGCGATTTGCGCTTCCTCGACCGTGGCAAACAACCGCACTGCCACCCCGGTCTCGCGCGACTGTAATCCCGGATGTGCAAGGACAGGGACGCCGGCATGTTCGGCGACCACGACCGTGGCGGGCAGGTCGCCGAAGGTCCATTCGAGCGTCGGCGGCTGTTCCCATTTCGCGCGCGCCGCCCGCCACGCCGCATTGTCATCACTGGCCGCCCTCTGGCTCAACTGCTGTTGCTGCGCGCCCAACTGTTTCTGCAGTTCGTCAAGCTCGCGGCTGGCGCCAAGCACCTTGCCATGATCATCGATCACCTCCACCCGCACTCGCAGATGATCGGGCAACGGTTTGTCCGCCCACACACGCGGATCGATCCGCACGCCTAAACGCTCAGTGAGAATTTCCGCCATCGCTTCCACGAGGGTCGGCGGCACCGCGCGGGCCGCGATCAGGCCAATCTGGCCGGCGATCTTAAGCGCGGTTTCAGTCAATGGGATGAGCGTCCGCCGTTGCTCTTTGGGCAATGCCTTCAACAGCAGTTCGATTTTCTCCAGCAAATGTCCCGGCACCGCCCAGTCGAGCGTCGCCAGCGTGAGCGCTTCCGCTTCGGCCACACTCACACGCAACGTCACCCCGTCGTCCTCCTTGCCGGGCTTGTACGCATAATTCAGCGGCAACGCGCTGTTCTGCAACGGCAGCGACTCAGGAAATTCCTTCGCGGCCTCGGTCAGCTCCGCCGGCGGTTTCAGATCATCTTCCGCCATGTGGAGAAATCTGGGCTCCGTCATCTGCCGGTGTCGCACGAGATCAACCAGCTCGGGCACACTGCCAATGCCCTGATCGTATCGTTCGCCTTCCTTCAGCTTCAATCGTGTCGCATAGAACCGGTACGCCGCCTCATCAAGATCGAGATAGCCGGCGCTGCGGGTGCGCGTGAGAATCGTCTCGGTCTTTTCCCGGATGCGCCGGTTGTGCGCGAGAAAATCGAACGGCCAGGCGATGGTGTCACCGACCAATCCTTCGCGGATAAAAATCTCCGTCGCCTCCACCGGGTTGAGTTTGCCGTAGCTGACCGAGCGCGTCTCCAGCTCGAGATTGTAGAGCCGGCGACGCTCCTTCACGAGCACGCGTCCGGCCTCGGGACTCCAGAATGGTTCGCTGTGCGCAGCGCGAATGATATGCGCCCCAAGATCGATCAGCCATTGCGGATCGATCCGCGCACAGGTGCGGGCATAAACGCGGCCCGTCTCCATGATTTCCGCGGCCATGAGCCATTTTGCGACCTTGGGTTTCTTGGCTGGAGCCTGTCCGTTGGCTGAACTCTTTTTGTTTTCGGGTTTCTCCAACAACGCCGATCCCGGAAACAACGCCACCTTCCGATCATGCGTAGCCTGATAGGTGCCGTCATCCGTTCGCGTGGCAACATTACCCAGCAGACCGGCGAGAATGGAGCGGTGAATGGAGCGATACGCCGGTGCGCCCGGTGAGAGTTTCACGTCTTCGATTTTTTCCACGCCGTCATAGATTGAGGTCCGGGTGAAACCGTCGCGCTCGCGCAAGGTGTCCTCAATCTGCCCGTGCACATCGCGCCATTCGCGCATCCGCATGAACGACAAAAAGTGGGTCGTGCAGAATTTCCGAAGTTTGCCAAGCGACATCCCTTCAAATTCGTCGTGATAGGTTTCCCAGATGGCGAGCAGCGTGAGAAAATCTGAATCGGGATGCGTGAAACGACGGTGCGCGGTGTCGGCTTTCTGCTGCCGGTCGAGCGGTCGTTCCCGCGGATCCTGGATGCTGAGCGCCGCGGCAATGATGAGCACTTCGCGCAGGGATTTTTCCGTGCGCGCCTGCAGGATCATGCGGCCGACCGTCGGATCGACCGGCAGATGCGCCAGCTCGCGACCGAGGCTGGTCAACCCTCCTGCGTCATCGATGGCGCCGAGTTCATGCAGCAGCGCATAACCGGAACGAATGCCCTTGGCGGGCGGAGCATTTAAAAATGGAAACTCCTCGATGTCGCCGAGCCCGAAGGCCTTCATCCGCAAAATGACATCAGCCAGATTGCTGCGCTGGATCTCAGGCTGGGCAAAGCGGGGCCGGTCGAGAAAATCCTGTTCGGAATAAAGCCGTATGCACACGCCGTCGCTCACGCGGCCGCACCGGCCCTTGCGCTGATCCGCGCTGCTCTGCGCCACCGGTTCCACCGGCAGCCGGCGGGTGCGGCTCTGCGGCACATAGCGGCTCACGCGGGCGAGACCGGTGTCGATCACGAAGCGGATGCCGGGAATCGTGAGCGACGTCTCGGCAATATTCGTAGCCACCACAATTTTCCGGTGCCGCGACGGTGCGAAGACGCGTTGCTGCTCCGCGTTGGTCAGCCGGCCATAAAGCGGCACCACTTCCAGATTGCGCAGATTCCGGCCCTCAATGAGATCGCGCATTTCGCGGATGTCGCGCTCGGTGGGGAGAAAAACGAGAATATCGCCCGCCGAACTTTCGCGCAGAACGCGTTCCACGGCTTCCTCGGCGGCGTCGATGTACGTATATTCGCTGCTATCGCCCTTCATCTCCCCGAGTGGCGAATAAATCACCTCCACCGGATAAACCCGGCCCGATACCTCGATGATAGGCGCACCATCGAACGCCGCGGAAAACGCCGCGGTGTCGATTGTCGCCGACGTGATCACGATCCGCAGATCGGGCCGGCGCACGCGCAACCGGCGCAGATGGCCAAGAATGAAATCGATATTGAGCGAACGTTCGTGCGCTTCGTCCACGATGATCGTATCGTATTCGCGCAACTCCGGATCACCCTGCAGCTCGGCCAGCAGCATGCCGTCGGTCATGAACTTGATGAGCGTGGCGTCGGAAGTCTGGTCGGCGAACCGAATCTTGCAGCCGACTTCGCGGCCGTGGGTCACATTCAATTCCTCGGCCACCCGCCGCGATACCGATGCTGCGGCCACCCTTCGGGGCTGGGTGCAGGCGATCCGACCGCGCGTGCCCGACCCGGCGGCCAAACACATCTTCGGAATCTGAGTGGTTTTCCCGGATCCTGTCTCTCCCGACAGCACCAGCACCTGATGACGTTGTAAAAGGCCAATGATTTCGTCCGCCCGGGCGCTGATTGGCAGCTCGGGAGGGAACTCTATCCGGAAGGATGACGACTGTTTGGGACGTGACGACATGTCTAGGCGTGTCATGGTCATCTTGAAACGAAGTAACCCGAATCTGAAACGCTAAAATGCCTCCTGCTACACCGACCCCGGCAGAAAAATCATTCACCCGCATTCTCGCGATCTCCCGCCTCAACGGCTGGAGCGTGATAATCATCGCCAGTCTGGCCAGCGTGCTCGCCCTGTTCATGGGCGACCTGGTCGGCCTCAGTGTCGGCGTATTGGCCGTCGTTTCCGGCTGGATGGAGCTAAAAGGGCGACGCCTGCTGAAGAAACGCGACGCCTGGGGCATGCGCTGGCTCGTCCGGGCCGAGCTCCTGCTGCTGGCTGTGCTTTCCTGTTATGCTATCCGGGGTCTGGTGAGTTTTGATGCAGGTTACGTGAAGGACGAGCTTCTCCCCAAAGCCCGTGAAATGTCCCAACTGCTCGGTGTTTCTCTCGATGACGTGTTGCACTCCTCCAATATGACCGAGGCAAAACTTTTGTCATTGGTCAGACTGACTTTTATTACCGTCTATGGCACCGTGCTCCTCGTGACCCTGCTCTATCAGGGCGGGATGGTGTTTTATTATCGGCGAAAAACCGAAGGGGTTGCCAACCTGCTTTATGTTCAGGCCGCGCCCCAACGCTGGGAAAGACCGATGCCTCCACCGCCGGCGCCCACGATCTACAAACTCCGCCCCACCAAATCACCCTTTGCAATCGACAGCAATTTCACCCCGCAATCGATCATCATCAAGAAGCGCGATGGTGGGAGCCTATCCCGCGAGGAAATCGACTTCTTCGCCCAAGGAGTATGCACGGGACGCTTTGCCGACTACCAAGCCTCGGCTCTGCTGATGGCGATTTGCTGGCGCGGTCTGTCGCCCCAGGAAACCTCCTGGCTGACCGATGCGATGCTCCGCTCCGGCGAGATCATGGATCTGAGCACCATCACTGGAAAGAAGGTCGACAAGCATTCCACGGGCGGCGTCGGCGACAAAGTCTCCCTGATCCTCGCCCCACTCGCCGCCGCGTGCGGCCTAAAAGTGCCGATGATGAGCGGTCGCGGCCTCGGTCACACAGGCGGAACGCTCGACAAGCTCGAGGCCATTCCGGGTTTCCGCGTGATGCTGAGCCCCGCGGAATTTCGTTTCATGCTGGATAAAGTAGGCTGCGCGATGATCGGCCAGACCGACAAAATCGTTCCCGCCGACAAGAAGCTCTACGCCCTTCGCGATGTCACCGGCACCGTGGATTGCCTGCCGCTCATCTGCGCCAGCATCATGAGCAAAAAACTTGCCGAAGGCATCGACTCGCTCGTGCTCGACGTCAAATTCGGCCGCGGCGCGTTCATGAAAACCAAAGCCCAGGCCGGCGAGCTCGCCCGCGCCATGGTGGAAATTGGCAGATCTTCCGGCAAAACCGTGCGCGCATTGCTCACGGGCATGGACCAGCCGCTTGGCCGGGCCGTCGGCCACTCCACCGAGGTGATCGAAGCCATCGAGTGTCTCAAAGGACGAGGACCGGCGGATCTGATGGAAGTGACCTACGCCCTCGCCGCGCACATGCTGATCCTCGGCGGGGTGGCCCCGACTGAAAACGAGGCGCGCACCAAGCTGGCTCTCGCCATTGCAAATGGTTCCGCCCTGAAACTTTTTCGCGATATGTGCGCGGCACAGGGTGGCGACCATAAGGTGGTCGATGATTACAAGCTTCTCCCCACGGCCAAAACAATGCTTGAGATAAAGGCACCGGCCAACGCCGCCGGCTTCATCGGCGAAGTCGACGCCCTTCAGTGCGGCGCCGTCATCATGGAACTGGGTGGCGGGCGCACCGCCGTGACCGACAAGGTTGATTTCGCTGTCGGCCTGAGCGATCTGATCAAGGTGGGCGAGCCCGTCGCTCCCGGCACCCGGCTTTGCACCTTGCACTTCAACGATGAGGCCAAGGGCGCCCGCGCGGAAGCGCTCCTGCGCGATGCCATCAAATTTTCACCCACTACACCCCGCCTTGAGCCGTTGGTGCAGGATTTGATCCAGTAGCGGGTGCGCCACAAACCCGGGGATTGCTCTGATCGTCTGGCCCTAAGACGTGTCCACCGCTCTTGAGGTTCTTCCTCAAACAGAACCGCCAGGCATGTCGCACACGACAGCAACCTGGCGGTTCGTCCCTATCTGTCAGCCCGTGACGCTAAAAACAAAACCCTGCTGAAAGAAAAATTCGTGCGTGCTCATGCTTTCACCTCCGGGTCACCGGAATCAGACAAAGCTCGGGGTTGACCTCAGTTTCGTTAGCGTGATGAAAACCCTTTTCGTCTTCATGACCCTCGGGAGCCGAGCGCACGACGTGAAGCAAAACCAACAGGCTGCCGGCTGAAGTCAGGGCAAAGAGAGAAAGGAGGGGCGACATGGGATGAAGAGGATGTCGCACTATAAGCTTAAACCTCGCCACCGCCTATCCGTGGATCCCCGCAATGCCTGCTACGGGAATTTCCACCGGCCGTCCGGCTCGATCCGAGATGGACCAAACGTCCAGTCCATGTGAGTATCAACATACAGCGTATCAATCTGATACAAACCATTCGAAAATGGTGCCCGAGGACGGACTCGAACCGTCATGCTTTTAGGCACAGGCTTCTGAGACCTGCGTGTCTACCAATTCCACCACCCGGGCATTATTTATTACTGTATATGAACAACTAACAAATGCTAACTGTTCGTGGCTTATTTTTTCTATACGTTCTTCTACACTATAACCATTGAAGCGGTCAAAAGTGAGGATAAGTAGTAAAGAACAAGCGTCACGAACCTGTTTCGCAACCGTCAGAGCGGAAAGTAATACGCGCGCGTCAAAGTCCACGGCAAGCAGAAATGGCGAACTCTCAAAACTGAGGTGTTCGCGGTGGCTAAATTGCGCCTCCCCGACGTCGAAAAGATCATGCCGCTCACAGGCAGAGGCAGCCAAGGACGAAAGCGCGCCGGGAGCCGTAACAGACGCAATACCCCTCCCGACTTCGTGAGGGTTCTGTCAGACCGCGATCCGGATGGCAAAGTGGTCGCTGCGCTGCGCATTTTGTCGACGGATAACTACCGGCGTATGCGCAGTTGGGCTTGCCATGCGAAATTTGTGGTTCGTGGCACGCAGCCAGAGTTGCCATGAAGCGACAGGTTGAGGGATGAATTGCGCGATCAACGAAACCATGGGAAGGCAACCGGTGGCGGCCATATAAGGAGTGGCGAGCCAGCCTTCTGCAGACAAATCGTCGCGGCAAAAGCAAAAATACGCCCGTCACCCAACCTTAACTTCGCCGCAACCGATTGGTCGTATTCGGCGTGTGTTGGCGAGACAGGCCCAGCATCGTCGCCAGTACCGCCGTTGCTGGCGGTCGCCGCAGTTTACCGTAAAGTCACGCAGTCCCCCTTTCCTTATCGTCGTCTTGCGATTCAGTGGTGCGCGTGACGATGAAATCCCGCAGTCCCGCTGGAGTCTCTTGCAATGAGGCATTCACCGACGACGTTTCCATTCAGGGCGTGGCCCAGGCGATCAAGCTCGCGATGAAGGGAAACCTTATTTCGGCCATCAAATACATTGAGGCGGCCAACCCTCATTTTTCACGGGAGAAAGCCAAGACAATCGTGCGCTCATTTGGGTACTGCGGTACGCAGCGGTGGCCGGAACTCGAAAACTGGCCGGAAAGGGCAAGGTTGCCGGTTCGTTGTTTGTGACGATGATCGCCCCAAAACATCATACCCGAAACCTCGGCGTACGACGCAATGGATGGCCGATTTTCCCCGAGCATTGGGAGAATCCACGGCCCCCCCCATTTTCCCAACCCAATTCCGTCAGATGCCCACCGTGACCGCAGCCATCGTTCGCGGTTCAACCAAGGCCGGGCTCTCCATGCCGCGTGCTACCCGCATCTGCCTCGAAAAAATTGCCATCGCCCTTTCAGCCTCCTCGTTGGTCGCTACCACCGCAATGGCGTGATATGACACCGGACGCTCCTTCAAAATCCTCAAGGCATTGCCTTGCGTGTATTCCAACAAACTTTCCCGATGAAAGGTTTCATCCTGCACGCTGTAACTCACCACAATTGACTTCAGTTTCACGTTCATGAAAATGGATTACTGATTTCGTTTCAGGATTCGCAAGTGCGATTCCAAAAAACGGCCGGAAAGTTATTCACAGTTTGGCCGGAGCTGATTCGGCGAAGATCGAGTGATCGGATTTGCCACCGAAGACAACGAGCACGCCTTTGAATGCGCATCAGGCCGCGGTCTCGGCACCTTCGTTTTGTTCGTGCTTTTTGGTTTCCAAGTAAAACGACGGCGCGATTTCCGGCATGACAACCCGAACTCGAATCCGCGCCAACCGATCAAGCCGGCGGCGTTCCTCATAAAGGGGCCACCAGTCATAGAGCCCGATTTCCAATGGGCGCCACATCGCGACCCAACCTCCGATGGTAAAGCCCTCTTTGATAATGTCGGCGGCCGAGCCGATGTTCAATTTCCCCACGAACTCGCCAAGCATCAGGCAAAGAATCAGGAAGAGCAGACCGACACCAAGACTGAGCCGTCCACGGCGCATGAGCTGGCCGAATTCCAGCCGCTTGATCGCCGCACGGGTCGCAAAATAATGCCGGACCGCGTCCTCCACGCCCGCACCGCCGCCGGCCGGTGCAGGAACCGCCAGATTGATGACCAGTTCCAACTCGCGTCCGGGCGGCAGTTCGCGCGCCCAACTTGTGATGAATTCCTCGGCATCGAGATCACGATCCACGAAAGGCGAAGAATCCATCGAATTGAACAACTGCGTCAGCTCGCGCAGATTGAGCATGATGGTGGAGGTGGCTGAGGAATTCATCTCGCTAAAATACCTTTCGCTGTCGGCTCAGTCAATTTGCCGGGACCTGTGGCGACAGGTGCTAACCACAGGGCAACAACGTCTCAGGCAGGTCCGATTTCTTCACCCAGTCGTAACACACGCAACTCGCTGAGAGATGGAAAATCCCGGATGGCCGATAAGAAAACAGGAAGCCATTTAGAAATAGAAAGCCAACCCACAACCATGTGTTCTAATGGTGAGCAGACCCGCTATTTTCGCCCGTCCTGCCCTGCGACGAGGCCGGTGAACATAGCGATGCAATCCCTATGTAAAATCTTTTGGGTGGTTTCAAATATGACTCAAGCCACCAGCCTGCACACCGATTCTAGTAAGTGGAATGGATTCCGCTGTGCATGTCTGTCGATGGATCGTGTCGTCACTGGCCTCCGGGCTGTTGGCGCTGGGCCTGAGTGGCTGCGCGTCGAGCGCCACCACGACCGGCACCGCGCCGCACTCGACCGTATCCCGTGACAATGCGCTCGCGCTCGCGCGGCATGTCGCCGACAGCATCGGCGGCCGCGTGTATGCCATTGCCCCCTCGGGCAGCATGATTCCCACTCTCGACGCGGGCAGCATCGTGACGATTGAAACGGTCCCTTTGGCAAAGCTGCGCAAGGGCGACATTGTCATCTACCGCAACACCTCGGGCCTGGCGGTAATCCACCGCCTGTATGAAAAACATGACAACCTCTGGTATGTGCTGGGCGACAATAATGCCACGGTCGACCACGAGATGGTTTCGGCCGGAAATTTTATCGGTCGCGTCTGCGCGATCTTCTACACCGCAACGGACACTCCGCCCCTCGGCCTCGTCCGGACGGCCCGCGAGCTGACCGCCGTAGCCAGCATCCGGGAAAATTAGAACGGGCGCGCGACAACAATCGCCACCTAAAATCCGTCGGGCTTAGTCACAGTGAACACTGGCGAGGCGGCGGATAAATATGCTGACCCGTTCACCATTTAGATCCGCCATCAGCCGCTGCGCATTCGGAAAAAGATGCTGGCCTTCACCGGCATCATTGAAGCGCATGTTCCGCACATCCCACCGGCTGCGGATGTAGTTGCCTTCGTCCACGCGAAGGCCTTCGCCGTCGGAAAAAATAAATTCTTCGGGAACAAAACAGTAGGTTTCAGGAATCTCGCCTTCGAATACTCGTCCGGTGCGTCCGTCGATTGTGATGGTGGCCGTTTTCATGGGATGGGGTGCTGGATGTTTTGCTGCGCTGACTCCGTTGATATCCGACAATCTGTTTTCTGTATGACCGCTGAGGTTTCCAATACGGCGCAATACATAGCCGGCCTCCGGCTTTTTCATAGCGAAATCTAGCCTCAGACCTGAAATGTAACATCGGTCGTCGGAAGAAAAGATATTCACACAACCCCGTTAGCCTTGTGAATAACTCACCTTCTGCATGCCCCGGTTGCAGATGCGCAGCCTTGGGTCAATCACCCAAAGCCATTCGGGGCCGCAATCACTTTGATCCGTGAAAACTACTTTGCCGACGGATGCCTCCGCGCCCGCTTAGACGAGGGTCGCACGGCGGCGGCGGAGGTACGCGGCAAAGGCCAGCACTCCGGCACCGGCGAACAAACTGGTCGCGGCGGGTTCAGGTATGGCGGTGAATTCCAACTGGCTGCCGTTAAGCGCGAATGATCCTGTGAGTCCGCCACCGAGATTCGCAAAGCTGAAATCGCTGGCGAGAAAATTGGAACTGCCGCTCCAGTCCACCAGCACATAGGTTCCCGTGGTCGCGCTGTTCAAAAAGTCGAAGTAGAAATTGCTGCCCGAGCCTTTCAAAAAATCTCCGGTGATATTCAATCTGTCGGACATATTGCCGGCACCCAGTTCAAAATTCCATTTGTTGCCCGTGCTGCCGTTCCAGGTCACATTGTTGCCGACGTTGAGCGTGCCGATGCTATTTCCCGGGGCGATGATACCATCGACCGTAACCGGCCCGCTGATGGTGCCGGAGCCGCCGAGCGTTGCGCCCGACTGCACCTGCACCGAACTGCTGCCCGTGCCGGAGCCGGAGGTGTTGTTCACCTTGAGCGTGCCCGCAGAAACGATGGTGGTGCCCGTGTAGGTGTTGGCTCCGGAGAGAACCAGCGTGCCGCTGCCGCCTTTCGTGAGGTTGAGACCGCTGACAATGCCGACAAGCGAAGAGGAGCCCGAGGCGACATTGATGTTCTGGAAATTCGCCGTCGCATAAGTGTGCGTGACGCCGGAACCGAGGTTGAGGGTGTTGTTTGAACCCGTGCCGCCATCGATCGAGCCGATGATCGTGCCACCATTGTAGTTCAGCGTATTATTGCCGGCACCCATATCGACCGCCTTGCCGCTGCTGGAACCGTCGATGGTTCCGAAGTTAGTAATCGTGTCGTTGTCCGCACCCGTCCGAATCGCGGCATTGGTCGTGCCGCCGCCCTGGATGGTGGCGCCGGCATTGTTATTGATCGTCACGGTGAAGCCGCTCGCCGGACCGTCGACCGCGATACCCGAGTCAGAATCGCCGCGGATCATGCCGCCGGCATTGTTGTTCACAACCGCATTGCCGTAGATCGCTTCGCGGGTGCCGGCGAGAGGCCCGGTGGTGATGTCATTCCCCAGAAAAGAAATTCCGCGGCCGACCGCGTTGGTGTTGCCGGCGGCGACGAGGCCCTCGATGAGGCCGGAGTTGGTGATGGTGCCGCCGCCTACGGTGATACCCTCGCTCTGGGCCGGGGATCCGACAACGCTGCTGAAGGCGTTGATGGAACGGATCGTGCCGGTATTCGTGACGTTGACGAGGCCGTCGACATCAATGCCATCGCCATCACCCGTGACGCCGTTGCCGGTGATGATGCCGTTGTTAATGATGGTGGCGGTCTGGAGGGCGTTAAAGCCGTCGAGATTGATACCCGAACCGTTGTCGCCCTTGATGGTCGCGCCGGCATTGTTGGTGACGCTGGTGGTAAAAGTGACGGTATTGTTCAACGCGCCGCCAGTGATGCCGTGCCGGCCGCCTTCAATGAGGCCCGGACCGTTGTTGGTGATGATAACACCGGAGTTGTTCTGCACGTCGACGCCGTCGCTGCTGCTGCCACTGACCTGCGTCGAGAAGATGGTGCCGGAATTAACCACCGTGCCGTTGACGCCCGGTCGCACAGCGTCGGAACCGAAGGCCTGGATCGTGCCGGTATTGATCACGCTGTTAGTGCCACTGGTGATTTTGTTGAAATTGACGGCCTGGCCGCCGGCGGCTGAGCTGATCGTGCCGGCGTTGGTGAGAGAAACCGAGGTGACGGTCGTGCTGCCGGTGCCGGCGGCAACGGTGTCGTTGCTTGTGGTCGAAATGGTGGCGCCTGCATTGTTCTGGATGACCAGCACGGCATTGGTGCCGCTGGATTGGATCGCCCGTCCACCGCTATTCTGCTGGATAGCGCCGTTGTTGGCGAGTGTGGTAGGCGCGCCTGCCGTCCCGCCAGACATGGTGACTGCCGCAGTGGTGCCCGAAGCAATTTTGATGGAGCCGCTAGCGGTCACTGTGCCCGTGCCGCCGGCCAGGGTCTGCGTGGAAGTCGCGTTACCTGAGACGGGATTAGGTCCGGGGGAGAACTGGGCGCGAGCGGACGACGCGAAAACAATCGCGGCAAGAACAGCGGCACCGGACAAAATCCGGCATGAGCGAATCAGAGAAAAAGCATGAGTGGCGTGGGGCATTCCTTGATCTGAAGGCACTGCGGAATTCCCAGACGAGCCTATTCCGTCCGATGTGTTACACTGTGGTCACGTACAGGAAAAATGGAGGTGACGGAGGGATCAAAGTGAGAAAATCATTCCAAACAACCATGACTTATCCCCTGAAAACGAACGCGTTTACGTTGGGGCCTCAGTCTGGTGCGCTCCTGTATCACCCAAAACATTCCCATCGGCAACGCTAGGCGCGGGCAGGACTACGGGCACGGGCGAAGTGGTTTTCCCACGCGCTGGTTTGCGGGCGGCGGATGATTTGCGCAGCGCGACGCCTTTTGCACGCGCAGCCGCCGTCTTTTTCGATTTCAGCGCCTTCTTCAATTCTTTGACCTCGTTGCGCGCCGCCTTTGCCGCTTTTTTTGCCAGCTTGTGAGCCTTTCTCGCCCGTTTGAATACTGATTTGGCTTCCTGCGCTTTCTTTTTGGCGACGACGGCGCGTTTTTGCGCAGTTGAAATGGAAGCGATGATTTCCGCAGACTTGGGCTTTGGTTTTGCCGGTTTGCCAAGGGTGTTTTTCATCGAGCAATCGAATGTCGGTCCAATCCGGAATGGGGGTTCAGGGAGAGAAGGGCGAAGATTCGGACCATGAGGCAAGCAGGTGTCGAGGCAATCGCTGGAATGTTACGATTTTTCAGCCTGCGAGGCAACAACGCGGCTGAGCCTGCCCAAAAGATCGGTCGTCTGCCTGTGCAAAGAATGCGGCAAGAGGACCGGTGCATAGCAAATCAACTTATGGTGTAAAAGTTGTGAGGGGATGTTCACGGAATCGTCACCATATTGCCGCCTTCGCGACACAATCCAACGATACGCTCAAGCCTTTATGAATGGCAAAACCACAGTTCCCCAGGCGGCCCTCCTTCGAACCTTGTCCCGAAAACAGCCGCGTGCTTATCGTCCGATCTATTTCCCCTCCGGCCAATCCAATCGGACCGCTTTTGCACCGTCAGTGAAGCCGTTGGTCACGGCTGACTGACCTTTAAATATTGTCAGCCTCGGCCAGTGGGATGAGCCCGCAAGCTCATGAAAACGTACTGTCTCCGGGCTCAATCAGGTTAAAAATAAAATCACTCCCGCACCTCACTCAATCCGATGATTCCCCCGTCATATCTTGTAGGGACTGCGGCCGTGACCGAAAATCTTCTGAAGCGCAAATGGTCGGCTGTTATTCTTCGCCATTTGGCCAACGGCATCACCGATCCGTCTGAGATCGGCAAACTGGAAACCGATCTGTCGCCCAAGGCCATGAATGAACGGCTGCGTAACATGCTGAGATTTTGCCTCATCACGCGGTATCCCGGCACATCCAATGCCAAGCTGGTCGAGTACCGGCTGACGGCCCGGGGCCACAGGATTCTCAAAGTCCTCAATTTTATCGATCAGCTCGACCAGGAAGCCAGCCAGCAGGACCAGAATGGTGAGGAGCGCATGCTGGTCACCATCCGTCGGACGAAAGTCGCCCCGGACGCCAAGAGACGAATCCTGCTCAAAGATTAAGTCCGAGCCTTTTTTCTGTAACGCAATTCCCAACCACCACCGATTCTCCCATGAAACCAAACCTCACCCTTCTCCTTTTGCTCCTGCCCCTGACTGCAGGACTGCGCGCCAATGACACCGGCCATGCCGCCAACCAACATGTGGCCACGGAACATAACGAAACGCCGACCTTGGCCGACACCCTCGCCACCCAAGTCCAGGATATCGCCACTTCCTCCACGATGTCCCGCAAGAGCCAGGCCAGGCTAATCACCAATGCGGTCCGTCTCGCGATCACCACCGCCATTGAAGGAATCAAGGACCCCGAGGCGCGGCTCAAGCTCGCTCTCGAACTGACGACCGCCGCCACCAGCGCTGCGCCCCAGTTTGCCGCCACCATCACCGGTGCGGTCTCAGGCATTCCCGCGATTGCGCGGATTGAAGGGGCGCTCGACCAAATCAAAGAGGCCGTCAAGAAAGGGCAGGAACACGGGGATGAACCCGACGTAGCCAATCCGTCGCGCGATCATGGTCATCACGAACACGAATTCGACGGCCCCGACAAGGGCGAGCACGTCGTGAGCGGGTCTCATTAATACTGCAGAAAAAGAAATCGAATGATCGCTGCGTCCAAACCTCATCTGCGGTGCTATGTGCTGGCCCTGCTGTTCTCAATGGTGGCGGCCGAAGACAGCTTCGCCAAAACCAATCGCCTGACTACAAGTCAGGCGTCCACCAGCGAGAACATCGACCAATCAAACGCGGCCGCCGATCTGGCCGGGCAAGTGTCCGAGATCGCCCATTCTGCGGCGATCTCACGGGCGAAAAAAGAAAAGCGAATTTCCACCGCGGTCCGGATCGCGGTGGTCGCAGCCACCGCCTACAAAAATGATCCCAAGGAAATATTGAGCACCGCGATCGAGCTGACCGAAGCGGCCGCCGGCGCCGCGCCGCAGTACGCCGAAGTGATCGCCAATGCGGTTTCATTTGCCCCGTCTCTCGCCCGGATCGATACCGCCTCCAGCCAGATCCGGGCTGCGGCCTTCGCCACGGCGAAGGCCCCCAATACAACGCGCAGAAAAAATATTGCAGCGGCCGGTCCACGTCCCTCAACCGCCGCCCATCAGGTGCGGGCTGCTTCCGCCGCAAAACTTCAGGAGCCCGCAATGCCGAGCGAAACCCCGGAAGCAGAAACAGCCACCCCGGACTATGTGGCGGACTCCGCCATGTCAGAGGAACCAAGGTCCTCCCCGAAGACATCCATGGGCAGCAATTCCAACTTCAACGTCACGGCCGACACGAGTGTTCGCCGGGATAGCAACGTCTATCTGACCAGCACCAACGAAGTGAGCGATACCATCATTGCCGTCACGCCCGGGTTTGAATTCCGCTTTGGGCAAAATTCCCTGGCCCATGGCTCCGTGATTTATAAGGACGCCTTCACCCGGTACGCACACAAATCCTCCGACAATGTCGCCCTCAGCGACGGCGCTGCCGACTTCGGTTACGATAACGGCAGCCTGACGGTGCTGGGCAACGCCCTGTTCCAGCAATTGAACCAGAACAACAACACAACGGCCGGACTCGGACAGAATGCGATCTACCGCCGCGATGTGCTCGGCCTGAACACCAGCGTCGAGTCCCACCTCACGGCCAAAACCAGCCTCATGACCGGTTTGAATTACGACAAAACCGAGTACAAAACCGGCGGACTCAATGGCAGCGCGGATACTTCTGTGCCGCTGAAGCTCTATCTCGAAACCACCCCCAAGGTGAGTGTTTCGGCCGGCGTGGCCTATCGCCGGGTCATTCCGCAGGATGGCGGTCCCAGCGGCAAAGATCTGGACTACAACATCGGTGCCCGCGGCAACTTTACGGCCAAACTTAACGGGGAATTTTCACTGGACTATCGCACCCGGACCGTGGGGAGCACTCCCAAGGAAAATCTGTGGGGCTTCAATGGAAATCTCAACTACGAGATCACCCCCAAAACGACCTCCTCTCTCGTCTTCACCCGCGATTTCAGCACCGGCGCCTTGGGTGAATCCTTGAAAAACAGCAGCTACGCCCTGCGTCTCGCCACCGACCCGACCCCGCAATGGCAGCTTAGTGCCGGCATTACTTTCCGCCAGACAGAATTCGGACCGTATGTGTTCCGCTTGAACAATGTCTTGTCGCAGCTCAACCGAAACGACAACTCCTGGGACGTGAATGTGCAGGCGACCTACCTGATCCGCAGTTGGCTTAGCGCGAGCGCCGGCTACACCCTCCGCCGCAACAGCTCCACTCTCGCTGCGGCGGAATACAACGACAACCTCATCAGCCTGATTCTGGGCTGGCGGTACTAAAACAACCAAAAAGATTTCTGTATGCGAATTTCATTCCTCAGATTTGGCCGTCTTTCCCGTGCCGCGGCAACGCTCGCCCTTTGCCTTGGTTGCGTCCTGCTGTTGCCATCCGTCATGGTGGCCAAAAGCGAAACGAAGCCCGAAGGCCGGCTGGCAACCTACAAGCTCCGTCCGATGGACCTGATCAAAATCCAGGTTTTTCAAGAACCCGAGCTGGACCGTGAGTTGCGGGTGTCCCAGGACCAAACCATCGCGCTGCCCTTGATCGGCGTGGTGAACGTGAAGGACCGCACCGTCCGCGAAACCGAACTGCTCGTCACCGAACTCTACCAGCGCGATTACTTGGTCAATCCTCAGATCAATATCACCGTCGCGGAATACTCGCAGCGCACCATCAACGTGCTGGGCCAGGTCAATTCCCCGGGTTCGGTCGTGATTCCGCCGGAAAAAAATATTAATCTGCTCGACGCTATCGCGCGCTCCGGCGGTTTCACCCGGCTGGCCAACCGCAACAAGGTCAGCCTGACCCGGACAAAGTCCGACGGCCAGACGGTGAATTTCGTCATCGATGCCGACCAACTGGTTTCCGGCGATACGAACAACCGGTCGCCGGTTCAGGACGGCGACGTCATTTTTGTCCCCGAGCGGATGCTCTAAGCCGTCCGTCATCAACCGAATGGTTCCCATGAAACAACTCCCTCCCTCCCCTGCCGCCGGCCATGCCATTTTTGAAGCGAACGCCGAACCGGACGCGCCGCAGGAAAACAATTTTCTGCGCAACACCTGGCTCATGGTTCTCGAGCGCAAGTGGTATGCCCTCGCAGTGTTCCTCCTGTGCGTCCTCGGCTCCACCGTCTATACTTATCTTTCCACGCCGATTTACGGCGGCACCGTCTCGATCCAGGTTCTGAAGCACGGTCCGCAGATCCTGCGCGGCGCCGACGTCGTGGAAAGCAGCGTCACCACCGACACCGATTTCAACACCCAGGTCAAAGTCTTGGAGAGTATCGCCATCGTCCAGAACGTCGTGGCCCGGCTCACCCCCGAAGAGCTGAAACTCCTGACCGACCCGTATAAAGGCCACTCCGACGAACCGCCCAGCGCCGTCGGTATCATCTACGACAACCGGAAAATCATGCCGCAACGGCTCAGTTTGATCACCCTTATCCAGTTTCAGCATCCCAATCCAAAGATCGCAGCCCGCGTCGCCAATCTGCTTGCCTCCGAATACATCGCGTACAATTCGCGCGTACGAATCGAAGAGTCGCTGAAAGCAGTGGACGACCTGAAGGATCGCGCCGACCAGCAGCGCAAACGTGTCGATGAAATCGCCAATGCGCTCCAGTCTTTCCGGCAACGCGGGAACCTGATTTCGCTGATGCAGAGCAAGGATATCGTGACCGAGAAGCTAAAGGCCCTGAATTTGTTGACCACGCAGACCAACGCCCACCTGAAAGAAGCGGAAGTGCGCTGGAACCAGGTCAGGGATTGGAGCAAAGCGAACCGCAATCTGGCGGAACTTCCGTTCATCGCCAGCCAGGCAAAAGTCAGCCAGCTTCTCCTCCAGATCACCACGCAAAGCCTGGCTTTGGCCCAGTTGCAGGAACGCTACAAAGAAAAGCACCCACGCCTGATCGAGGCGACCAACGGTCTCGCCCAGACAGAGCAGGAACTCAAGGAGGCGCTCAGCCTGGCCGCCGCCTCCATCAAGTCAGAATATGAGAACGCCCTGCAGAACGACGAAGGGGCCCGCAAGGCGCTCGCCGACCAGGAGTCCAAGTCCCTGGACCTGGACAAATCCTCCGTCGAATATGAAACGCTCAACCGCGAATTCCGCGTGAACGAGCAAATGCTGGAAACGATGATGGCCCGCATGCGGGAAGCCTCGGTGACCAGCAGTCTGGAAATGGAAAGCGCGCGGATCATCGACCGGGCCTTTGAATCGGCCAAGCCGATCTCGCCCCGGACATTCTTCAATCTGGCCATCGGGATGGTCGGCGGCATGGTCCTCGGGTTCGGCTTCGCGTTCCTGGTTGCCACCCTCGACGACAAGATCAAGACCCCGTTCGATGTCGAAACTCTGGTCGGGCTGCCCTTGCTCGGACTCATTCCTCGCGTTGAAAAGATGGATCAACCCGACAAGGCCCAGGTCGTGGCCAATGGCGCCGACCGGATCGTCATCGAGGCATTTCTCTCCCTCTACTCCACGCTGCGCATCAACGAAGACAGCCGGCACGCCAAACTTATCATGGTCACGAGCACCATTCCCGGTGAGGGAAAATCTTTCATCGCCACCAACCTCGCACTGACCTTCGCCGCGCAGGGACAGCGCACGGTCATCATCGATTGCGATCTGCGGAAGCCAAATATCGAGCACTCTTTCCGCCTCAACATCAGCAAAGGCGTGGTCAACTACTGCCTGGGTGCCGCCACGCTCGACGAGATCATCGTGAAAAACATTCACCCCAATCTCGACGTGATCACCGTTGGTGGCCGGGCCAAGAACCCGATCCATCTGCTCAACAGCCAGGAATTCGAGACCATGGTCATCGAGCTCGGCAAGCGCTACGACCGGGTCCTGTTCGACACTCCCCCGCTCGGTGCGGTGAGCGACGCGTTGAATATTTTGCCACTGATGGACGGGGCGATCTATGCCATCCGCCATAATGGCGCGAAACGCGGCGCCGTCCAGCACTGCGCCCAGCGTCTGCGTTCCGCCAACATCCCGGTATTCGGTGCGGTGATGAATGACATGAAGGCCGGCCTGGCCGGGGAATACTATTACATGGATACGAACAGCAAGGGGTTCAAGGAATACTACGAACCGAAAATGCCGACGGCGCCGGCTCGCGCTCGCGCCGCGAGCTAAAGTTTAGTCCGGCGCTTCGGCAGTCCATTCAATCTGTCCGCGCATGAGTGTTGAAATGCTTCGCCCATGAGCCATGGGTGAAGTCAGCGCCTGCCACGAAGTATCCAGCGGAGGTGCATTGACCCTGCTAATCCGCGGCGAACCTTAATTTCCCACCTCTGACATTTCGCCAAGCGGTGGATTTGTCCGTAGCCCTGTTTAAGGGTGGACCCGGATAGCCGGAGCGCGAGCGATATAGTACCATGCGCAAATCTTTAAAACCATGACTACCTTCATCACTCTCTTCGTCGCGATTCAGTTGTTTTGCGGCTTCTGCGCCCTGCTAGCCGCCATGCACGAGTCCCAGGGAGGACACATCGGCAAACCAGCGTTGCAACGGGTCAGAGTTCGCCGGGACTGACCAAATTCCTGTCTGCAATTGCGACATGATATCGCACCGGATCGCACACAGGAGATCAGGCACACACCCCTAAAAAACCCGCTCTGCATGAGAGCGGGTTCGTCAGCAAAAACTGAATTCGCTCAAACGGCAACCTGCCGGCGGCGACGCAGGGCGGCGCCGACTAGAGTGACACCACCAAGGAGCGCAGCGTAGGTCGAGGGCTCGGGAATGACAGTGAGCTGCGTGATTTCCGTATAGCCGGAGACGCCGGCGGCATCGTGCGCGCTCACGTCAAACGAGACATCGAATGCCCAGTGGTCGATCGTGGCAAGGGCGCTGCCACCACCCGACAGGGAGTCGTAATAGGTCGCGGTGGTCGCGGTGCTCGTCTGAGCCCCGCCCACATCCACACCCGCGTTGGTATAGCTGATGCCTCCGTTGGTAGAGAGGCTGAGGTGCTGGATCTTGCTGCCAGTCGTCGGGCTGATCGTGGAGGCGAGCGCATCGCCCGTGGAAAGGCTGTAGCCGATGTCCGAAAAGAGTCCGTAGGTGCCGGGCACAACCGGAGGCACGACGCTCTCGTCGTAGTGCAGACTGTACGTTTGCGTCACGCCGGAATGATTGGTCCCGAAGATCGAATAATTCATGATGGGATCCACATTGCCATTCGCATAGATCGAAAAGCTCGCGCTCCCGGTGTTGTTCGTCCAGGTCAGCGCGTTTTTCGTATCGAACAGGCCGGTGATTGGATTATATACGCCCACCGTGCCCCAGGACCAATTGGTGGTATTGGGCAGCGAGCTGGGCATCTTGATATCACCGGTGGTGGGATCGATCGACAGAAACGAAGTATCGACCTTGACGGGGTTCCAGGCGCTGGCGCCCTCGTTGACGTTAACCGTGAGCAAGGTGGTGGCATCCACCGCGCTGCCGGCAAACGCAGCTGCGGAGAGGGTGGCTGTGAGCAACAGGGCGAGGGCAAAGCGGGCAGGCGCATGGAACCCATGGGCTGCGAAGAAACGGTGAGCTGAAACAGCAACCGAACGATTTTTTTGAACAAGAATCGGGGTGTGGGCGTGCATGGAGAAACTTAATTTAAAGTGCGCTCCCAGTGTATCACAAAAAATGCCCCCGGGCGTGACGAAAGCGTCAAGAACCCGCGACTGTCGACGTTACAGCCGGGCAACAGCGGCCGTTATTTTAATCCTTTCCACGAGCGAAAACGGGCGCGGCACCTCAAACTGCCCGCGACAATTCTGTCCGGCGGCGTTTCGCCACCACCAGCAGGCCAACCCACAACACCGGCACAAATAGTCCAAGTGAGGAATCCGGCACCGACACCGGCTGGTAGGTGAAGGTCAAAGTGGCCGTGCCGGTGATATCGACCAAGGACGCCGACAAGGCGTTGTTCGCAACGATCGAAAAGTGACCCGGATCATAGGACAGATTCAAATCTGTGGGGAAACCCACCGGAGAATAGTTTCCGGCAAGATCAGTCAGCGTGCCGGCCGGATTAAAAGCAGAAGGATAAACCGCATCGAGCCCGTTGATGAATTGAGTGCGACCAGCCTGGGCTTCGCTGAAGAAAGTGGGAAAAGAAACCGAAGGGAGCGTCCCGGTACTCCCGGACCCATACGATTGATCGGCAAAATCAAAAACGCTGGCGTCCAGATGGAGCGCAGTGCCCGACAGCAACGCGTCAGCGTAGTCAACCGATGCGGGCTCTCCCGCAATATTCCAGACGGCCCAATCATGCCGGCGGGTGGCGTCAAAGCTGAAGCCGACACTTTCCAGCGTGCCGAGCGAAAGATTGAAAGGATCGAAATGCAAAACCTCCGAGGTGTCAGCGGGGTTGAGTGAGAAGGACAGACTTTCCGAAAAAGTATTCGCCTTGGCCACCACCGAACAACCGGCAGCGAGCAACACGATGATCGCGGAAAGAATTTTTCGGGCCGGACTGAGCTGACGGTAATTTTGAGAGGACATAGTGGCGATGAATTGCAACTAGGCCGCACTGAAATCCAATCAAACGGCCCAATCGTCAATCAACTGCACTATGCTGCGTACCAAAACCCCCTAGTCAACTATCCGAGCCTGTTTGCGCCTAATTGTAACAATTCCTAGTACCGCCGCTCCAAGAAGAGCCGCATAGGCCGAGGGCTCGGGAATTGCCACATAAGTGTATTCCACCCCCAGACTGCTGGCGGCAGAAGTCAAGGCACCCGAGGCCGAATTACCGCTGGTGCTCCATGAGGAGACGCCGCGTGCGGTCGCGGTAAACCCGATGGGGCTGGTGCTGATATAGCTCGCGAGCGATGGGTCCAGATACATTCCGCTCACGGTCTGATCTTGAGAAAAAGTAACACCCGAAGTGCCGCCAAAATCGAAGCTCCCGTCAAAAGCCGTCACCGATCCGGTGCGATGCAGGACGATGGCCGCCGGCGTGAAGAGGGCCGGGCCGCCGGTCTTGGCCAGTGAAAGTGTGGCGGTTGTGAGCAGATCGTAGCTCGAACCATTGCCGTCTTGATTCTCGGTAAACAACGACTGCCAGACCTCGCCGGAGTAGCTGAGTTTAACCTGCGTCAGTGTCCCAAGGTTCGAATCGAAGCCGGGCAGTTGCAGCATCTTCGTCCAATTGGTCGTGCTCTGGGGAATCTGCGCGAAATAGGAAACCACCTGCTGGGCCTGAGCCGCGCCAGCCAGCATCAAGCCGGCGACGAGAGCGAAAAAGCGATGCGTTTTCATGGGAAAAATAAGGGGCGGAAAAGAAATCAAAAATCGAAACAAAAGTTCCAACCGAAAAACTTTACCCAAACCGCGCCGGCCGGACAAGTCTTTCCCGGTTACGGAAAGGAAAACATTGGGTGACGGGAAAACACATTGTGCATGCTATTGTTTGTGCAGACCCACCGGATTGATACCCAACTTCACCGACCAAGCGGGACCGAGACCTCAACGGAGTTCCTTTTCTTTCCGTCCTCCTCTTCCTTTTTTTTCTTTTCATCGTCGCTCTTCGCATCGGTGGCTGCGATGTCATCGTCGGGCCCGCCGTAGCCAAGCACCTCGACGATGATGAGTGAACGTGCTTCTTCGGTTTCTTTTTCTCTGTTTTTCGCGTTTTGCTGGTCAATCGGACCACCACTGCTCTTTTGATCGACAGGCGCGGGGGGCGGAGGGGGAGGGGTCGGAGGTGGTGGAGGTGGCGGGGTCCCGGCACTGGTACCACCCACTTGAATGTTGGAAGCGTTGAGCACGACACGGGCGGCGATGTTGAGATTGCCCGACGACCGGATACCCGCATCGCCTGCATCGATCGTACCCACCGGCGCGATCAGATCCACGTCACCCGGCTTCACTCCGGCCAGTGTCGCGAGCACCCCGATGCCACTGCCGGTGGCCAGACCGGCGAGATCGTTCTGCACGTCGCCACTCTGCGGATCGATCAGCACGCGGGTCGGCGGAGCCGAGAAAACAGTCTTTGAGCCGCTGCCCGCCGCGATGTTGCCCCAAGTCGACCAAAGGATTTCGTTGCCACCGCGCAGCGTAAAGATTCGGGACGTGCCGACGTTGACGCTATCGGCGGCAAATATCGAGATGCCGCCGCCGCGCTGGGTGAGAATACCTTGGTCCGGTTTCTGGGGATCGGTCGCCCGGCCCACGGTGACGCCACCTCCCGGAGCAATCAGCGATATATTGCCACCCTCAAACGTCTTAATTTCCCGCGTAGACAGGGAAAGATTGCCAGCCCATAATCCCGCTGGACGGACGACTGGAAGCGTTGACTTCAGGTCATCTTCCGTGGGTTGTGGGCTGTCCGGGAAAAGGTCCGCGATGGCGGCAAATCCGGCTTTGTAAGTGCCGGCGTCCGGGCTGTCTGGATTGTTGCGGTCACGGGCGGCATTGCGCAAGACCAGGGCAAAGATATCCTGGACCCACAGCGCCTGTTGCTCAGTCAAAGGTTTCTTCGACGGATCGAAAGCGAAGGCGTTCCAAATATCGGCAGGAACCTTGCTGGCGGTGTAATCCATCAGCGTGGCCAGTTCGGGGAGATAGCGAGCCGCCTCTGCACTGACATTGGCCGGATCAGTGCCAGGATTGAGGAAATCCTTGATAAAATCGGCGTAGTCCAGGCCGGTAGTCGCCAGTCCCGGAGCCAAACCGGCCTTGGACGCAACCGAAGTATAGACCTCTTGCACGCCGGCCGCCGCCACAATGTTGGCCCCCGCATACTGGGCGAGAATCGGATTGAGACTGGCACCGACACTCGTGAAACCGGCCGCCGTGCCGTCACGGGTTGGATTGTTGCCATACCCAAGGTCGAGATTTCTCCCGGCCAAAACCTCCAGGGTACCGGGACCGGCAATCTGAATGTCGCCCGTGGTGGGAACGCCCAAGGCCGGCCCAGTATCGCCCGCCACCCCGACCAACGAATTGCCCGGTTGCTGCGCCTGTTGGCGCAACGGCGACGCCGGATCATAGGCAATCAAGTCGCGTCCCGCTGCCACGACGGTGGTATCCTGCGGACGGACATTTTGCACATACAGGGCAATGTCTGTAATATCTTGGGCTGCGACCACCCGCGCTGCTTTGCCGGAATAAAGGGTGAGCCCGGAAATGTCTCCGCCGTCCGCATAAAGATGCAGGGAAGTCGGGTCGTTGTAATGGAGCGAAACCCGCTGGCCACTGGGATCAAGCAACTGCGCGTGCAAGGCCAATTTTTGCGCCAAGCTTAAATCCGTGCTGCCCGACGCCGCGAACAGATCGTCCACGGGTTTCAGAAATGATATTTCAGCGGTACCGGTGACCGTGGCCTGATCCTGCGCATAAGTGCCAAACGAAAAGGGGTTGGTGATGCCGGGCAAACGGGCGGGATCGGCATCGGAAAGATTAATCGCAGAGCTGCGCCACTCCAAGGAACCATCGGAGGCGACACCGTTAATCGCCAGACCGTTGAGCGAGCCCGCCGCCAGCAAATCGAGCGTACCACGCGAGGCAGGCGCGAGGTCGAGGTTTCCGATCACATTGATATCGTGCGAAAATGCCGTGGCCTGCAAAGTTCCCGGCATCACGCTGGCCACCGTTTGGAACGAGATCGGATAGTTGCCCGAATTCAGCATAAGCTTCAACCAAGGCTGGGCAGCCGCCAAAGTACCCTGATCACCTGAGAGGATGTTGGCATACCAATCCAACAGCCAAGCCCCCGAACCGTTGGAGGCGGTATTGATATCAGAGGCCGGGCCTTGCAACGTAACGGAACCGCTCAACGATGATACGACCACCGTGTCAGCCGAAGCCATCGTGGAGAAGTACGTCGTTTCATAGGCGCGATTGTTCAGTCCCTGCGGCAGCCAAAAAGGATTGGCCACCTGGCCAATTCGAATGTCGCCGCCGGCGGTGACATCGATTTGGCCTTTGCCGAGCAGGAAAGTAGTGGGCAACCAGGTCATGGGGTTCGAAACATCACCAGAGGTGAATGCCGCCCGCGTGGGATTGCTCTTCACGCTCCCGCCGGCGTGCAGCGTGACATCGCCGCGTTCCACATAATATACGCCGCCGTCGATATCACCACCGGCCTGCACTGTCAGATTGCCACCACCGAGTTCAACCAGCTTGCTGGCGTCGGGCTTGATCGGATTGCCGACCGCATCTTTCCCCGGCATGCGGGCGTTGGTCCCCACGGACGCATTGATATTGGCCACCTGGCGACCGGCCGTCAGTGTGACATTGCCACCACCGAGTGCGCCAACGTCGTCGAAGAAATTGCTGAAATCGATCCACCAGGACGTAGATTGAATTTCCGTGGTAAACGCCTTGCTGACCGTGAGGGAGGAAAAGAGTCCGTTCGCATCCAGGTGCCCGCGTCGATAAAGCCAGTTGCTTGGCAGTTCCGCGCTGGAAGCGGCAACCAAGGTTCCGGTACTGTCGATCTGGTAGCGGGCGATATCATTTTGCGCACTGATCGTCACGTTGCCTCCCGCCTGGCTATACTGGGCGGGATAAATGGGATTAAACGTCGCCGCAGAAAGATCATTGGACGGATTATACAGCACCGGGATATCGAAGTTGGGCAAAGGAGCCGCCGATGTGCCGGCCGTATAAATGGTCGCCATCGGATTCAGCAACTGCACATCGCGGCCGGCGGCGATCGTGATGTCACCCGTACCGCTCCGCACGGTCTGAAAGAATTGCGGAACGATCGCGGTCCGGTTGAGTGCCGGATCCAAAGTCGCGCTGCCCGAGCCCAGCAAAAACGAACCCGCGGGAACCGCCGAAACATTGAGCGACGTGAGGGATTGGACCGAAAGGGAATTGGCCGCACTGTAGTCAGCCCCCGCGACCAGCCGGTAGGACCATGAGCGGTCACTCATCAGTTTCGCGGTCCACAACGGATACAAGGCATTGACGGCATTGGCCAGCGAGAAGCCGTCGTTGAGACTGGCGCCGAAATCGAAAATCAGATCTCCCGTTGCCCGCAACGTCAGGTTGCCGGGTTCCTTCACCGCGCCGGTCCCGAACCGGTAGATGGAAAGATCCCAAGTAGTGGCCAGGGTCAGATCGCCGCCGGCGGGGTCGGTGTTCACGATCTCCGCCCCGGGCTGGACGTGGAAAAGGGGATTGGTGAGCAAGGACGTATTGGTGAAAGCCGTCCCATTGTCCTTCACTGCCTTTTGTACCGTACTGTTGATCAGGCCACCCGTATGGAGACTCTGAGTCACACCAGGAATAGAAACACCGGAATTCGAGAGGTCAAAAACCTCGAAGCCTTCGAGCACGATGCTTGAAGGCACGCCATAAACCGAACCGGCAACCACGTTGAACTGCGTGCCATCGCCGAATGCTTTTTGCGACTCGCGCAAGTGCAAGGTGCCGGTGAAGAGATCCGTGCGATTGCTGACCGGCAGAACCGTTTTGTCAGTCGCCAGCAACAGATCGTTCGGAGTGAAATCATGCAACACCCCGAGGTCGAGTCGGGCACCCGACTGGATATCCACTTTGGCAGCCGTAGCGACCTGACCATTGTAGCTGCCGGCCGCCAGTGAAATCGCCCCGCCTTTGCCATCGTTGCTGTAGGCATAGCCCTCGGCGCTCAGCCACGCCGTCGGCTTGAGCACGACACTGCCTGAGGCCGCCAGATCGATCGATCCCCCGGTCGGATTAATGGCATTCATTTTCCCGCCGAGCGGATCAGCGCGCGTCACATCAATCAGACCGGATGCATCCAAGCTGCCGGTAACCGTAATATCGCCATGGTCGGCCGAGAGGGTGATGTCGTGGGCGCGCAACGTGCCGTCAACCACCACCGTCTGGCCATTGGCCACGACTTGTTCATTGTCCGTGCCATCGGCGAGCACATTTCCTTGCCGCACTCGCACGGTCACCGCGCGGTCAAAGCCACCCGCCACCAAGGCCCCGCTCAACGTCGCCAAGTGACTGGCCGTCGTGTCCGTCCCGACAATGCCCACCGTATCCAGACTGAAGACCCCGCCCTTCCCGTCCGTTCCGGCCTCGCCCGACAAGGTGCCGGCTGCGACGTCAAAGTGCCCGAACGGGACGGAAACGGTGAGTGCGCCGGCAGAACCTCCTCCGACATTGGCCGCCACCGAAATGCTGCTGCCGGGGCTGATCGTCAGGTCACCCTGATCCGCAGTGAGTGCTATGCTGCCTCCGTCGGTGTATTTGGTGACATCGTAGAACTGTTGCGCCGTGCCTCCGACATCGAGCGCACCACCGGCGATCCTCAAGTTGCCGGCGGTGGCTTCCACTTGAATCGTGCCACTGGGCAGCTTGATCGCAACACCCACGTCGACCTTCGTGCCGGTCAGGCTGAGGTTGGCCCCAAGACCCGATGCGACTTTCGTCGTGTCTCCGGTCGTGGCTCCCGGGATGGTGTCCAAGGAAAGAGCACCGCCGGTTGTGGTTGTCCTGCCTGCGACCGTATTCGTCTGGCTGGTGGCCGCAATGGATTGCGTGGTGGCGCTGGCTCCGGCGAGCAGCGGCGTACTGATCTTCAGGTTGCCGCCGACCACCGTCAGGCCGCCGGTCTTGGAGGCCAGTTTGGCGGTGTCGCCGGCGAGGATGCCGCCGGTCGCGATGATTTTCACGTCGGCATAATTTTGAATATCGAGCTGGTTGCCACCAAGGTACAGGGCGTCCGACGTCGAAATTGTCAGAGCCCCCTTCGGTACAGCGGTGGCATCAACGGCGGTCGGCGCATCGTTCGCCACATTGTCCAACGTGACGGATTTCGCCGCCACAACCACGGGCGTGGGGACAGTCGGATCGGCCAGATTCGAATAGCCGCGGATCGCACCCGCATGCAGCGCGAGGGAACCGAGGTCTGCCGAGCCGAACACACCGGTGCCATAGAAATCCACGGTGGAGTAACTCAACAATGAGAGTGATGCGGCGGATTTCAACAAAGAGGCCTGCGTCGACCGCGACAGCACGAGACTGTTCGTCGGTATCGCCGTTCCCGGATTGTCCAGCAGCACACTCACCCGGCCGCTGTTTAACGAAAGATTATTCACCGCGCTTAGATCAAGATCGGTGGCCAGACTGGTGGTGTGGGTTGAATCCAAAATCACACTCGTGCCGGCAAGCTTGGCCCCCGACCCCACGGTGAGCGTCGGAGTGGTTGATGCGGCCACTCCCGAGCGGAGGATTTCAGCGGCGGGATCGTTACTGACCCGCACCAAGGCGCCATCACCCAGCACGAATCCCACGGGTTTCATGGTTGGTTTGGTCGCTTTTGCCAAGGCGAGTTGGCCGGCCGTGTCCAAAGTGATCGTGCTTCCGGCTGAAACTTGAAAAGGATTTTCCGTCCCGGCCGTGCTGGCATCAAACGTCTCGGTTGTCCCGTCGGCATTCGTGATCGTCCCGGCGCTCGTCGCAGTCAGGAGGTTGGCGCCGCTGCCACCCGGCAGGCTGATGGCGGTGCCACCCCGCTCCACCGCGAGAGTATCGCTGACCTTCGTGAGCTGTACCGAACCCACCACCTTGAGCGGTTCGGCGGACCCTGGCGTCTGATTCGCCTGGCCGATCTCCGCACCCTTTCCCAGAGTGAGATTCTGATTCGCCACCAAAATAATGTCGGAACCCGTCAACGCCTCGCCGGCGTTGTTCACGGTGACATTGCTGGAGGTCACGGTTACCGTCGTGTCTTGGGCCCCGGTGGTGCGCGACCCGCCGATGAGCAGGCTTTCGGCACCGAAACCACTTAACTCCGCCGCATCCAATACAATTTTTCCCGAAGTGTCGCTTGGAGTCAGGGCGGAAATCACCGTTTGACTGCCGATCAAAATGTCTGAGGCGCTGCTGATGTCGACCATACCACCGCGACCGCCGGTCGCCGCCTGAGCCCGCACGAGCCCGTTGAAATTCAGGGCCGTGCTGACCGCCAGACCAAGCCGGCCGGCGTCGACCGGGAGCCGCGGGGCCGTCACGTCATTGTTCTTGGCCAGGTCGGTGAAAAACGTATTGGCGGAACTTATATCATATTCCGCGCGCTTCAATACCACGGCCTGTGAGGCGATCTCGAAACTGTCATAGTACGACTTGTTCTCACCCGCCGGATCCAGTCCGTTGAACCGGTAGCCGGCCACCAAGAGCGAGCCATCGGGCTTCGTCGCAGCCGGGGCGGCTCCCGCGGTGGTGGCGGTGGTTTGGGGCGTCACGAGGTAGGCTCCGGGCAAGAGCGCATATCGCGCGGGCAGCAGAGTGTAGTCCTGCGGATTCTGGCCGCCTTGCAGATCAATATGGATCCGATCCCCCACCTTATAGTTCAATTGCGCATTTCCCACCACATAACCGGTATCATTGCCCAAATTGGCTTTGGCGTCGTCGGAGCTGGAATTGTACGGTGCCAGCGGGGCATAAGCATCCGTATAACCCGGTACGATGGCGAAAGAGCCCGCCGTGGCACCGAGGAGAATATCCGACTTGCCTCCCGTACCGGGGACGAACTGATAGGCCATGAGATCCCCCCCTCCCGACAGATCGATAGTCGCGGCGGGCTGACCGGACGTCGCCGCCTGAATCTTGACCGTGGAGGCGGCAAGTAAGACTGACTTCGCTTCCGGCCCGATGCGGGTGATATCGGTGCCCGTCGGATCAATCCAGGTATCGCCATTGACATTGATGCCATAGGGGACGGTGACCGGCTTGCCGGTCACCGGGTCAAGACCTGACACCGAGGTAACGCTGCCAGGCTGCAACGTGAGCAACGTCGTCGTGGGCAGACTGGCCCCGGTGGTTGAATTCACGCTGCTGTCGGATCCAGCCCCAAGCTGGATGGAGCCCAGCGGAGCGCGCAGGGTGCCGCCTTGGGTGATCGTGGAGGCATAAATATTCAAGGCTCCCCCGGCCGACAACGGCAGGGCCAGCGGCGCAGGATTGGGATTCGAAAGCGAGGCGGCCGACTGAATGGTCACCGATCCGGGAGTGAGGGTGAGATCCCCCGCCTTTTTGAGATAATCGAATGCGACGATGTTGAACGTGTCGGCGGTCGGTGGATAAATCTGGCCGGCCTTCAGTGTGATATCTCCCGCCACCTCAAATGTGCCATCGCCACGGATGGTGCCATTGGTTTTGTCGCCCTGAGCCTGTGGATCATAGGTCGCGTCCAGCACCGCCGAACCCGCACCCCGCAGCACGAAGTTGCCCACGTCAATCAGTGAGCTCGCCTGCACCATGAGAACCCCGCTCCCGGTACTCGGTGCCACGGTCAGTGGCGAAGGAGCAGCGGCCTGTGGCGGCAGGAAGGCCTGCCCCAATGCCACATATGGAGCAGTGACGGTGAGCGTCGACGGTGTCGTCACCGTACTGGTTGTAACGGGGGTGAAGAGCAAAGTGCTGCCGTTGGCGAGGGAGATTTGGCGACTGGCGGAGAGTGCGACGTTCCCCTGCACCTGCAGCGCCCCGGAGGGCGTTTGAAAGGACAACCCGCCAAGATTCGAGTGACTAAGGCTATCCGCGCCGAACCAGATCAAATTGAAGCCCGTCGAGTCGTCATATTTTTTCGTCCCGTCCGTCACCTGCTGCCCGAGTTTCGTGTAAACAAATTTCGGGGTGGCCGCGGTGAGATTCAGCACCGGATCGGTGGGCTGTATGGGAACGTTGTCCACCCGTTTCATCGCCGAGGACACCACGAGGTTGCCGCCCAAAGCGGTGGTCGGGGCACCTGACGCGGGCTGCCCCGGTCCGGCCAGCAAAGTCGCGGCGGAAAACAATTCTCTTTCCGCATTCAAGGTCAGCGTGCCGCCATTGCTGGATTGCGCAACCGGCACGAGAACGTTGCGGGATTGGGCCGACAAGTCATCCGCCAGATCACCCGGCAGGAGAAACACCGTGTCGGCCGATCCCGAAACATCGAGGATCGCTCCCGGACCTTGCCGCGCTCCCCTTTGATCGGCCAATGTCGTGCCGTGCTCGTCCTTCACGGTGCCCGCCCCTTCCGCCACGATGTTGCCATCCAGCGTGATTTTTCCGCCATCGAGCACATTGGTCGCGTGATAGACACCGGTGTTATCAAGAGTCGATACAGCGGCACCTGAGGCATCCAGCACACTCGCAGGCCCGAGGTGAACCGTCGGCAGATCGCCCAAGGTTTTTTCTTTATTATCTACTACTGTAATCGAACCGCCGTGCGCCGTGACACTGCCGAGAATATCGACCGTGCTCCCCTGAAACGAGACCGCGCTATTTAATGAGGAAGTAGTCACCACCACCACATTATTGCGCAAAACCAAGGACGTATCGTTGCCCAAGGTGTCCCCATTGACGTTACTCAACAGGCCGAGCGCGTTGAATGTGAGCCGTACAGGCCCGAGCTGCCGGACATCCGGCGTGGTTACGGAACCGCCGGGCACCGACAACCAGCTCTGCACTTCCGGTTGCAAAAGCGTCGACGCTCCCGCCACCGGCAACACACTGCCCGCAGCCGTCGTATCCGGACTGCCGATCACAACGGACGGCAATGCGCCGGTCATCGAGCCTTTATTATTAAGCGCAACCGAAATCCCAAGTCCCGTGAAAGCGAAGGAAGAAAAACCACCATCATCAAAAAATCCTGTCGTGAATGACATCGCTCCCGTCTTCGCGTCCGTGGCGACGTCGGCACTCGTGCCGCCGGGCAAGGATGCGACCACCGTAATCGACGGCGCCTGCACGCTGAGGGAACCACCGTTCTTTCCGAGCCCAGCATAACCCCGCAGTTGGGCCCCGGCGAATTGAAGGCCACCGCCAAGGACAGCACCGAAGCCGGTAGCCCCCGCCTTGATCGCCATGCCGGAACTGATCTTGATTTTCCCGGCGTCCGCATAGGCCAACTTCCCGTTAGCACTATAATTTCCGCCGCCCGAGACATCGACCTCGCTGGTGGGATTCAACAAGACCCCGCTGGCGTTCAACTCTACCGTTCCACCAGTCGTGATCAGCGGTGCGTTACCGGCAGTCAGCGTATTCAGCCTGTCATCCACCACCGCACCCGAGGCATCGATAAGCGCACCAGTGCCCATCGTGATATTGCCCTTGGTGCTGCTGTACTGCGGTACCTTGCCCGCCGCCACCGTACCGTTGCTTACCAGCGTGCTCACCTCGGTCGCCTGCGAAGGCGAGACATCGAAGGCATTGAGACTGATCGAACCACTGGGTGCCAGGATTCCGGTGCTCTCGGTCGCGGTGGTGTTGCGCTCCACCGTGATATTTGCCGCGGCTAAACTCAGCGAGCCCGCGTCGGGCAGCGCCAGCACCGTGCCGTGCGCGACAGTGATGCCACCGCCGTTCGTCACCGTGCTATTTTTATTATAGAGCGGGCTCTTGCCGTCATTGTCGTCGCTGTTGTTGACGCTGAGAATGCCAAAGCCGGCACCGGTGCCGCTGACCAGATCGGGAGAAAGATTGAGCACATAATTCCTATTGGCAGGGAAAGCGTACAGGCCCGTTGCATTGAAGGTGTCATTCACGCCCAGCGCCGGACTCGCCGTGCGACCAAAGACAATGTCAGCCGGCGTCGGCGAATAATCCACATAGTCCAAAGCAGTCCCGGCATCGGACAAATACTGGCGCTTCACCGTGAGGGAAAGTTGTGCCGGCACGGGCAGATTCAACGCATTGAGAAGCCAGCCCGGCTCGCCCACCACCGCAGGATTGGCCGGGAGCGGTGTGTGGCCAGGTGCGTACAACGGCGAGAGCGTCCTTTGCCCCGCGTATGAAGTGGTGGTGCCGCGCAGCGTCCCGTCGAGAGCCATTACCGGCGCGGCAATCGACAGACTGCCGCCATTGCCACCCTGCGTATAACCATTCTCGGCGGTGATCTGCGCCAGCGAACTTGTCGTCGTGGTGGTCACGCCCCATTTGGGATCGGTGGTGGTCGTCGTGCCGGTGTAGATGCCGTCGTAAACTCTATCCGGTGTCGCCTGTGAAATATCGTAGATGTGTCCACTCGAAATCACTTTTGTGGTTTGGGTGACACCGCCCGCGTAAGTGATCGCGCCGCCCGACACATCAATCACGGCCTTCTGATTCAGAACCACCGCGCCTCCTGCCTTGAGCGACACAGAGCCGCCATTTACCGTGAGTTCGCCCACCGAATGCGTGGCCAAACCGACCCAGCCTGACGTGTCCGCCAACGGCGTACCGACCCAAGTGTACCCACCCAGTCCACCATTCAGCGTTGGATTCCACGGTCCGTGTTGCCGCACGTCGACTTGCACCGTCTGGCCGCGCAAGGGGCCGTTTTGTTGCAACGGCGAATTCGCCAGTTCCGAGCCGCGCAGTTCCACCGAGACAATATTCTCTGTGACCGAGGCGGCAAAATGGTTCGGATCGGTCGGATCGGCATTCGTCAATCCCGCCACATAGACGCCGGCCCCTTGGTCGAAATAAATCTGCTGGCTGTCTTGGGATTGGACGAACTTATAACCGTTCGAACCGGGATTGAACCAATTGCCCGCGCGGATCGTGACTCCGGCATCCAACGCGATTCCGTCAGAACCAAACGCCGGATTGAGCGGGACCGCGGCCCCCGGGGCCAGTACCGTTGCGTCGGTGGCGAAATGCACCGCTCCGCCCTGCAGGTTGACTTGCGACGGCAGGGCGAGATCGCCGACCACCCGGTCGCTGCTACCCGTCTCGGGCATGATGCTGATCACACTTTCCGGGCCCAGCGTCACCGGGCCAGAATTGGGCACTAGCTGGCCCGTCGGCGCATCACCGGCGTTGGACTGATACACAAAGGGCGAGAGCGTGAAATGATCCGTACCGGTCGGATCGTATTTCGAATTCGCCACCGCGTTGTAGCCCGCCACCAGATCAACCCGGCCGTTGTAGGCCACTGAGGTGCTGCTCTCGATGAAACCGTTCTGATTGACCGTCTGACCCGTAATGGTGACTGCTCCACGCGGCGCTTCGATCAGTCCCATGTTGGCGATCGTCTGGTCGGAATTGAGGATCCCCGCATTGGTCGCGGTGCCAGCGGGATTACCCGTATTGGTCACAGTCACGGTGCCGTCGGACGCCGTGGTCGAGACATTCAGGGCCGGATCGACCACCGCACCCACAAAGACATCCAGACCGCGCAGCGTCGCGTCCGCCGAATTATGCGGGGCCAGCGCGATCTGCAACCCCGCGGCGAGAATCGTCTGTCCGTCCTCCGTCGAAATCGTTCCGGCATTCGAAACATTCCGGCCGATCAGGGCGACCCGGCCGCCGACGTGATCGGCATTGGTCGGAGCCTTGAGCGTGGCACCGGCCTGGACCTCCACATTGCCATATTGGTCACCGGTCGGCGTGTAAGTCACCTGGATGATGCTTGTGCCGGCCGGTTTTTTGTTCAACCCGACAGAGGTGAACGCCACCGATACGGTACCGTCAGCCGCCGGCTTGCTCAGATTGTAGTCAACCCCGGCTTTAAGGATCACCGCCGCCGTACTCGCCGACACATAAGTTACGCTCGGGCTAGAACCGGCGGCCAACTTCCGGTTCAAGGGAATGCCCGAGGTGCCGCTCGGAGGTAGAAATTCGTCAATCACCACCGGCGTGAATGCCGGAGTCCCGTTCTGACCGGCGGTCTGCGGCAGAGAGGAAAACAAGAACTGGGCGTCGGGATTGTTCAGCAGACCACGACTGACCAGATTGTCGTTGATCGGCAGCGACGAGGCGACGAGCGCATGCGCGTTGACCTGCGCCGACCCGCCGAAAATAATCCCGTTCGGGTTGATGACGTAGACTTGGCCGCCGCTGCCCGGTTGCTGGACCCCGTTGGCATCGGGCAGCCCGAGCGTGTTGATCGTGCCGAGGATCTGCGAGGGCGATCCGGTGACGCCGATCTTGTTGAAAACAATCCATTGCCCGACGTTGGTTCCGCCGGCTTGCTGGTCGAAATTCAGCGTAGTGCCCTTGCCAATATTGAAACTCTGCCAGTTCAAGATCGCCTGTTGGTCGGTCTGTGGAATAGTTACGGTTTTCGTATCGGCGTTCACGACCGGGAGTCCGGCCCCGGTCCAGAGCGAGGCATCTTCGCCGGCAGCCGGATGCGCCAGATCCTGCGGCACACCCCTGGCCATCGTAAGCCCGTTGAAGGAACCCGATTGGGTTGTGCCGGTTTTCGGATCGATCGGGTCCCAGCTCCAATCGGGCACGGTGGCCTGCTTATTGCCCGAGGCATCTGTCAACTGGCTGGCTGTCGCTGCGGCCGCTTGCTGCGCCGCCTTCTGCATATCGCTCACCTGCTTCAAAATGTCCTTCGTCTTGTGCAGCCGCGTCAACTGCGAAGCCACCGCCGGGGCGGTGACGGCGGTTGTGCCGGTCCCCGCATCGGTCGCGGTGGTCGCAGTGCCCGTTGACGACGGTCCGCCCCGCAGCAGTTCCCGCGCCTCGAGATTATTCCATAACAAAGCCAGACTCAGCCCCACGCGTGTCAGGAACCTGAAGATCGAAAAAGAATGTGGTTTTGGGGCCATGACGAAATTAACCGGCCGCGCGCTCGATGGCACAGAACATCCGAACCGGGATAGACCAGGTGTACTGCCCGCGAATCACACGAATGGAGGCAAACGGCGGAGGTGAAACGGCCTCAAACCCCAACCCGGCAATTGACCGCGGATCACACGGATGGACACGGATGGATTCGCTCTGGGTATTGCTGCCAACTGTAAGCGCAGCTTTACGCCGTGATGGCTTGGAAGAATCGCGGCGTAAAGCCGCTCCTACCCCGAGCCATGCCGGAACAATGTCGGTGCGCTTCGTCACGGCTTCACCCTTTGGTCGAGAATTTTGTCCTGATAAGCCTGCACCAAGTTCTCCAGCTTGGTGCGCGTGTTGCCGACGAACGGCTCCTTGGCCCGGATCGCATTTCCCAGGCTGAACTCCTCGTAGCGCGACAAAATTTCGTTCGCAACCAGAAAGAGCGCGAGGTTCTTGGCTTCCATATCCGCGGCCCGGCGCTCTTGGACAATGGCTTCTTTCGCCAGCTTCACACCCTGCCCTTCCGCCAGACGCGCAGCCTGCGCGGCCTTCTCGCCCTCAGTTTTGAATTTTTCCAGGTCCGCGCTCAGCTGGGCGTTCTGCTGTTTTAGTTTTTCCAGCTGAGCGGTCAGGGTCGCGGTTGATTTGTCGCCCGCCGTCTTGTCGGCGATCATTTGTTTTCTGATCGTCTCAACCTTGTCGGCGAGTGCTTTTTTCTCCTCCGCCAGCGCGGCTTGGCCGGCCTGCAGCGTGGCGAGATCGGATTGGACGGTGGCCAGTTGCTGCGTTTTGTCCCGGAGCGCGGCCCGCAATGCGGCCGTACCATCGTTCGCCGGTTCGGCGGCGGGCAGGACCACTGCGGCGAGCAGGGTCAAAAACCCGAAGTTGATGTAAGAGTGCTTTTTCATGGGGGATCAGAATTTTCCGGAGAAATCCAGTTGGAGGATATCGTTTTTGAAAGTGGGACCGCCGACCTGGCTCGCGCTCATCCAGCGGAGACCAAACTTCACGTTGGGCGACAGGGCGAGGTTTCCGCCGAAGGTGAAGCCCTTGACATTGGTGCCCCCGCCACCGAAATCCGAATCGACAAAGCCATCAACCAAGGCGTCGGAGCCGACCTTGCGATAGCCCAGGTTGAGATTCCATTTCCACCGTTCTTTGAGCACCATGTCGCCCACCGAGAGCCCGACCAGCCATGCCGTGCCGCTTCCCTCGAAGGGGCCGTCGATCGTGGCCTTGGTTTTGGGATCGATGGTATCGTAGCCGAAATTGTTTACTGCCTTGGCCTCGACTGCCGTCGCATCGAAGCTGCGGTTCTTCACATATTCGCCGATCAGCGAAATCTGAAACGGCTCGAAGTGGTTGAAATCGAGCCGGACATCGGCCGCCATCACGCCGAACTTGGAAGCAAGGCCGTAATATTGAAACTGGTTGATCGTACCGTTCAGATTTCCGCCCACCGATGCATCCCCAGTCACCGGCGTGATATTGCGAAGTTCCATGTAGGTATTGCCCTTCTGGGCAAAGGCGGGACGGCTCGCATCGGTTGGCCCGATGTCCGCAGCCGACATTATGTTGGTGAGAGGCGACGAAAATTTGCCCTCGATATTCTGGAACTTGTAGTAGGCGACGCCGAACTTCAGGCTCAGGTCTTTGGCAATTTCCCACGTCGTGCCGACCTGGGCTCCATAGAGCCACTTGTCGTTGCTCGGGATCTTGGGCGCCTTGTTTGATCCAAAGTTGAGATCGGTGTTGAATACCGGAAACGCCCCGACCGCATAGAACGGCGTCACGTCCTCCCCGAGGGGAAACCGGCCCTGCGCCACCGCCCCGTCGAAACCGAGATCATCCGCCCAGACCATGCTGGTGGCGAAAAACGGGTTGTCGAACCGGCCCACACTGAAGACGTGGTCGTTGTCCGGCATGCCGCCCAATTCATATTTCAGAAACGCGCGATCCAGCCAGACGGAATACTTGCTGAAATCACCGCCCTGCCCCGAACCGGCGGCACCGAGACTTTGATTCTGGCTGACCGGGGAATTATTTTCACCCGTCGCCAGCCGCACCCCGGCGGAAAAATTCTGCCCCATATCCACCGCCGCACCGACACGGGAACGCAACCGCAACCGGTTGCGATTTTGATCGACGTCGAGGGTGGGAAGAAAATTGCCGCCGCGGGCGCCCGCCGTGATGTCCTGCGGTGCTCCGGTATTGATCGCATTAAAGTTCAGCAGCAGCCCGGTGTTATCGTTTCCTGCCGGATAACGCAAGGCCTCATACCGGAAACGGAAATCGCCAAAGAGCCGGAATTTGCTCACCCACTCGGGAAAGGTCCGCGGATTCGCCCAGTTCTCGTCGCGGGCCTGCGCCATCACGTCCTGTTTGATTTCTTCGCGGATCTGCGCCTTCACGGTTTCCGGGACATAGGTCACGCGCACTGTGTCCTCTGGAACCTTGTCGTCGTCAGCGGGAGCGGCCTCCGGCGGATTCGATTCCATCGCCGCCGCGGCTGGTGGCATCGGCGCAGGGCGGGACCGGGCGTGGGTTTGCGCCACGCGGGGCGCGGGCTCCGGTGCCATCTCCTCGGTCTTCGTTTCTTCGGCCGGAGTTTCTTCCACCGGTGCGAGCGCAGGTTGAACATGGGCGGCCCGCGGCCGGACCGGAGCGTGCGCGACGCGCGGCGCGGGTTGGGGTTCGACCCCTTCGGCCGCATCCGCCGCCGCATCGTTCATTCGCGGCACATCGGCCATCGCCATCATGGCCTTCAATCGGGCCTGGGCCGCCGCCGCCTGCGCGAGCGCGGCCTGCAACATCGCGTCCTGCGCGCGCGCCTCGGCCGCTTCCGCCTCGGCCATCAACTGCAGCTCGGCGGCATCTTCCTTCGTGAGCAGCCCGCGTGAGGCCAGGCGCTTGATCAGAGTGGAGGTCACGCTCGGCATCCGGGCGGTTCCACCGGCAACCCGGTCGGCGGGCTCGGCGGCAAAACCCGGCTGCACCGCCGCGGCGGCAAACATCAGCGCAAGCAGCAGCGTGACGCGGCGGGAGGAAATTCGTTTGGGATGAATCATGGGAGACGGATAAAATGGTGGATCAGTTCGGCCGGAGTACTTTGAAGTGCACGGTGATCGGCATCGGCATGTCGTCCGGCGGTGGCTCCGGCAGTTGGTAGTCGTTTAAAATCTTGTTTTTAATCGCATCGTCCATGGTCGCATTACCGGTGGACTCCTTGAGCTTGGCCCGCGTCACCCGGCCGCTGGTGTTTCCCCAGAGCTCTACGTGGATGTCGAAGCTGGCATTCCGCGTGAGGGGATTCTGGCTCAGCGCCTCGCTGAAAGATTTGATCAGCTTGTTAGCATACCAGCCGAACTTGCTGCCGTTGGCCTTGCGGCTGTTCGAGCCATTGCCCATGAAGCCGCCCTTGTTCTTGCCAAGACCAAATGGGTCCGGCCCGTTCCCCACGAGATTGGTGCCGATGCTCGGCGAGGGATCGCTCGGGGCTTCCTCGGGTTTGGTTTCGTCCGCATCCACCGGCGTCTGCTCCATCATCTGCTGCTTTGGCGCTTCCTGCGGTGGTGGCGGTGGCGGTGGCGGCGTGGGCGGTGGTGGCGGCAGCGGTTTGATCATGACCATCTCCTGCTGCTTCCGCGGCGGCGGGCCCTTTGGCCCGCTGAACATTTTACTGAAGACCAACACCACCACTCCCACCAGCACGAGCCCGCCGATGGCGAAACCAAAACGCCCCAGGAAGGTGCGCTTCTCGCTGAAATCAGACTGGTCGTACTTGGACATCGTGGTTCGTCGCAGTTATTTGCCGGCGGGTTTCGTCGCGAGCCCGACCTGGTTGAGGCCGAGCCGGCCAACCACGTCGATCACATCCATCACCGACTGGTATTGCGTCAGGCTGTCGCCCCGGATGACCACGGGGAAATCCGGCGTCAGCGTTTTTTGCTGGTTCAGCCGTTGCTCCAGCTCCTGCAACGTGCAGGGAATCGTGTCCAAAAAGAATTTCCCCTCGTTCGTGACCGTGATCGCCTTGGTTTTCGGTTTCGAGAGCGGAGCCGGCGTGTTGCTCGCCTTGGGCAGGTTCACCTTCGTGCCGGCCACCGAGGCCGTGCACATGAGAATGAAAATGACGAGCAGCACGTAGGCGAGATCCAGCATCGGCGTGATGTTGATGTCGTCGTAAGGTTTGTCTTCGGACTGGACTTGCATGGGAGGTTTGGGATTCGGGGGTTTGGAATTTCGGGTGCCAGGTCAGAGCTCAGTGGTTGGTAGTTTGGAATTTGGCGTTTGGGATTTTTCCTCTGGATCTGGTCTACTCGCTACTCGATGCTCGCTACTGTTTTCTCATTCCCCCGGCTCCGAATAGAATTCGGCCAGCTTCGTCACGAACTCGTCGATGAACACATGCATGTCGCTCGTGACGACCTTGATTCGCGTCAGCAGGTAATTGTAGCCGAAGAGCGAGGGGATCGCGACGCCGAGACCGGCGACGGTGGCGAGCAGCGCCGCGGCAATGCCGGGCGCGATCGCGTTGACGTTCACCTCGCCGGCCTGCGCCACCGAGGCGAAGGTGATCATGACGCCGACCACCGTACCAAGCAGTCCGAGGAACGGGCCGCCCGAGATCGCGATCGTCAACAGCACCATCTGGGCGTTGAGCCGCTGGGTTTCGCGCACGAGTCCGCCGTCGAGGCTCGCACGGATGGCCTGCATCGAGCGCGCGGAAAGAACTTTTTCATTGCCGGCCGTGAGCCGTTGCTGCGTCTCCTCTATGCCGATGTGATAAATGCGATAGAGCGGCGTGTTGGTCATGGACCGGTGCTCCGCCTGGTTCAGCCGGCCGCCCATGTCTTTCGCATCATTATCCCCGGTGTTTTCGAGCGCCGACAGATCGGAGGCAACGTGGCTCCACTCATTGAGAAACCGCACGTTGCCCTTGCCAATACTGTTCAAGTACGTCGCCTTGCGGATCATCACCGTGGCGCTGATGATGAACATGACCGACAGGATGCCGATGACCACCCAGCCGTCGACGGACAGTGAGCTGACGATCACGCCGATGTAGCCGGTTTTCAGCGCGCTCAGCCAGCTCGTCTCATGTTCGTCCTCGCCCAACGTGATAAATTTTGCCGCGCTGTCCTTGCCCTGGGCGAGCGCCGCGAGCTTCAGCACGCCGGCCGAGCGCGCGATTTTTGAAATCTGCATTTCATCCAGCTCGCCAGTGAAAATGCCGCCGGTGCCGGCGGTTCCGCGGGAGCCGTCGCCGCCCAGCACAATCGGTCCATCCAGCGCCGGCAACGGGGCGGACAGGGTGGCATACACTTCGCCATCCAAAAAGATCGTGATCTTCTCGCCGTTGGCGACCACGGCGAGATGGCTCCAAGCATTCGGCGCCACGGCGGCACCGGCCGGACTGCGAACGACGGCCCCCTGATATGTGACCTCCACAAAGGGCGCGCCATTGTCCGCTCCGATCAAAAAATATTTGTTACCGTTGCGCCGGCTGAAAAACACCGCCTGCGGCTGCGGCGGGCCGAACTTCATCCACGCCGACCAGGTCATGGCCGCGCCTTCGGTCCAGAAAAGAGTGGGGGAAGCCGGAATGGTGACGGTGGTTTTGCCGTCGATGTGCAGACCGGTGCCGATCATCGCGCCGTCGGCCGGCAGGCCGGGATTCTGCGCATTGTTGCCGTTCATCGAGAAGTCGTAAGCCGGCTGGCTGTGTTCCGAAAAGTGGTACACCAGCGCCGTGTTCTCGTCGTAGGTGCCTTTCGCGTCTTCCGCCTTGGCGGCTTTGCCGGTGGCGTTGCCGTAATACATCCAGATGGTCGTCGGCGCGCCTGGCTTCAGGTCGGGCACATTCACCCAGACGAATGCCTCGTTGAGCATTGAATCGAATTTCTCGATATGGAACGCGAGCGGCGTCTTGTCATCCGCCGCCATGAAGCGCAGGTCGCTGCCGTCCGGCTGCGCACCGGCAAACTGGAAATTGCCGTCGAAAAGCCGGACCAGCACGGGCACCGGGCCCGGTGCCTCGGTGAGGCTCGCGGTATCGACGGTGATTTTTTTGCGCGTGGTCCACTCACTCTTCCACCACGAGGAGGCCGAGGCCGTACCGGCCAAGGAGAACAAGGCCAGCCCGATCAGCAGGAGGCGGGAAAAATTCTTGAATTTCGCGGGTGTGATCATGGTTCGCATGGAAAGTTTTTTAGGGTCTCGGGTCTGGGAGATGGGTTCGGGAGTCTTGCCGTTGTTTCCGTCATCCGTGTTTTCCGTGGTTAAAAAGATTTTGATTGGGTTTCGCGGAGCAGGAATTGGACTTTGTTTTTTGAAATTTTGGATTTGGCGTTTGTCATTTCACATCCTCAGTAATCAAATGCCGCCTTGAAGGTGACGCGGGTATCCTTCGCCTTGGTTGGTCCGACTTTGTTCAGCGGCACACCCGCGTCGATGGAGCCGCTGCAATGCTCCCAGAGCATCCACCGGCTGCCGACGCCGTAACTGAAGAAATCATAATGATTCTTTTGGTCACTCAGCGCATCAATGACCCTCAGCCAGCCGGCATCGGAAAAAACATAAATCCGCCAGTCGCTTTTGTTGTCTTTTCTGTGGTCCAGCCAGCCAGCCAGCGAGGGACTGCGTAGTTCCAGCGAGCCGAAAAACGCACTGTCACCCACGGCTTCGGCTTCAAGATAGCCGCGCACTGTCCCCTGGCCGCCACCGCTGGCCTGTTCGCCGCTGAGAAGCGGCTGGTCCGCCAACTGGCCCTGGATCTTCCCGTAAAGCTGGACGCCCCCGGGCAGCTCATGCGTGTGCGACAGGTCACCCTTGAAATAAAAAAAACTGGCGTCGGCATTGTACCGGCTGGTGTTGAATTGCGCGGTGTCGCTGCCGGCGCCGCGCAGATGGAAAGTGACTCCGGCGTTGAATTCCGTCGGAGAATTTTTTTTGGTCTCCGGATTCGTCCCCAGCCAGGTGGCACTGTAATTGGCTTCCAGCGGATAATAGGTGACGGGGGCCACCGAATCGTTCGCCGGGTCGCTGCCGGCGATATGGATCTTTTGATCAAAATCCTTGTAGCTCAGTCCGACACTGGCGGAGTGGACAAAATCCTTGCCCGCCGGCAGACTGAAATTGGCCTGCACCCTCGCCGTCTTGCCGCGACCGGCCACTGCGGTGGCCCCGAGCGTGGAGACATCGCTGTCCTGCTTGGTGACGGTCGCCATCAAGGTAAGCCAGTCGGCCTGCTCGAAGCGTGCGAGATAGTAGCCGGAAAAAACTTTCACCTCGCTGGTCTTCTGCGGCGAGCCTTGGAAACTGAAGCCCGCCCCCTGCCCCGCCTGCCAGAGATTGTTGGCGCTCACCGAGGCATTCACCCGCAGCGCCGTCGTGTCCGGACCATGCCGGTTGTTCAGCTCCACACTCGCATGCACCGGCGCGGTTTCCTTCACCTCGAGATCGACGTCGACGGTGTCGGGCTCGACGCCGCTGCGCAGCGACGGCTTCACCGTGCGGTCGGGCAATTGGTTTAACGCGATCAAGTCCCCCGGCACCCGCTTGAAATCGATCACCTCGCCCTCGGCGAGAGACGGCGTCATGGCCTTGATCTTCTGCGGCGAGGAGTAACGCGCGCCTTTCACCCGCAGCCGGCCGACCGTGCGCTCGACCACCTGCAGATGGATGATGCCACGCTTCACCTGCGCGGGCAATTGCGGCGGGATCTGCACGACGACCGTCTGGAATCCCTGCGCGCCGTAGGCTTGCTCCAGCGCCGCTCGCGCCAGTTCGACATCCTCCTGCGTGCGGCCCGGTCCGAGATACGGATAGACCGCCTCCTCGACCGCGCGGCGCGGCAACGTGCGCGCGCCGTCCACCCGGTACTCGTTGATAAAAATCGTTTCTTCCACCGGCGCTTCCGGCTTTGCGTTGGCCGGATTCTCCAGCTCCGCTGCCGTCAAAATCGGCCGCATTAGGTTCAAGAGGCCCAGCCCGAGCAGACACAACCCGCCGCGCCGGATAGCACCGGAAAAACCAAAATAATCTGGATGAAATAAACGCAACGAGACGACGAAGATTAAGAAGTGAAGGGAGGCACTTTCACTGGGATGAAATGCGCCCGCACAGAGGAGAAATTTGAGTATCGGAAGCAGAGAACAAACCGCCGCTAGCCGTTTCAAGTTCCGTCGCGGCCTGCGCAATAATGTAACAATTTTCGTGACCGAATCGTAACAAAACCCGGCCAGGAATTTCCCGCGGATCGCGCGGATGAACACCGCTTATAGCAACATCCCTACGGGTTTTGAAATTTGGCGCAATCGCGTCCTGCCCGCAGGATCCTTTTTCAAGAGTCCAAAACATATTTGTCATGGCCTGCCCTCGGATCATCCACAGATCGATCCGTTGGGTTCGGCAGGCTAAAGAACAATCACCTTGGTGCCGGCGAGGTAGTCATGCACGGCCCGCCGCTGTGGATTGGAGAGGGTCACGATAACCTGAACGAACAGCCACCCCGCATTCACCGCTTTGATCCAACGCGGCATAGAACGCAGGGAGACCATATCTATTTTTCCCAGACCGGAAATCCAGATGAAGACCGGAACGGCCATCACCAGACTGAGCACCAACAGGGGAACGTAACGCAAGGCCGCCTCCTTGTAGGATATTGAATAGTCGTCAACGCACACGATTTGGAGGCCGAGCGCCTTTTTCCCAAGGGTCTGTCCGCGCTGGGCGGGCAAGATGATAAAGTAGGCCATGCTTACCGCCATGGTTATTGAGGTCATGATGATGTAAGCATTCGCGCTGATGTCGCCGAACAATGCCACCCCCACCAACGGCGCCAAGCTCAGGGGTGACAGCACCAGACTGTCGATGACAAATGCGCCGGCGCGGCGCCAGAAGGTGTGATATTTGGTGTTTTTTTGGCGGTACATAAGGCGATGGCTTCAGCGTGTCAGGGTGATCGGAACACCATTGATTCCGCGCCGTCGAACCTTCCCGTGCCCGGCACGCAATTGTTACGTTGGGCCGTCTCGCGCGTTGAAAAAATCCGCATCGATCCGCGGAATCTGCGGAAAATTCTGATCCGCATTGCCATCCTAAAAACAGAAACGGCCCGCTTCCACTGACTGGAAACGGGCCGTACTGTTTTGAGAATTTCGCTTTCGATCAAAGCCTGTCAGGGACCAGGAAGGTGAACCAGTCCAATGACGGATCACCTGCTGGGAAGAAACACCGGCGGTCGTGCTCGTGGGCGCGGCCGCCGGGTTCAATCAGTTTCTAACAGGACTCTAACCAAAGAACAATTTTCGACGGACGACTCAGGCAACCAGAGCCTGCTTGCGACGGCGGAGAGCCGCGAAGCCGAGGGTCGCTACGCCGAGGATGGCGGCATAGGTGGACGGCTCAGGAATCGCGGCGGTGAAGGTCAAATCACCAACGTTGTGGGAACCATCAACCGCGGTGTACAAGGCGAAGGTACCGAGGAACGTGTCGGTGTTCGCTTTGACCGAGAACAGATCGACCGCGGAGTAGGTTCCGCTTGCGGCGACATCGCCGGCAGCCACGGCAAACACCGTCGAATCGAATGTGCCGAAGGCCAGACCGTTACCGGTTAGAGCCAGCGCCTTGCTGAAGGAACCACTGTTAGTGTTTGCGACCGTATGGCCTGTTCCGGCAAGGCCAGACCCGAATGCGGTGTTGAAGGCATCGATTTTTGTATTCGCAGTCCCCACGCTAGCAACGGACCAATCGGCCCCACTTTGTTGGCCCAAGGTACCCGCCGTGCCGGCGGCCCATTGGGAGGAGGCAAACACGTTCGTGTTGCTGACCTTACCCTGAGCACCCCAGAGCAGTGCGGCTGAGCCGTCGGACGACGTATCGGTCCGCCAAGTGCTCGAGATGGCGCTCAACTGGCTGCTGAAGTTGCCGATTAGGGTTTGGGTGGTATCAGCGGCCAATGCGCTTACGGTACCCGCTTTGACTTCAAAGCTATTGGTTGAAGCGTTGGTCGTGAAACCCACGGAGATGTCGTTGGCCGCAAGTTGAGCGTGAGCGGAAATGGCCAGCGCAGCCGTAGCTACGAGACCGGAGAGCAATTTGATTTGGTTTTTCATGAGTGATTAATTTGGAAGATTTGACTAGGAGTTGTGCGATTAGTTGTGCACGATCGGGGCGCCTTCGCCAGGGCGAGAGCAAGCCATGAGGGTGGATTGGATGCCACCAGAAGCAGCGACATCGCCGTTGCGGATCTTCGTGGCGATGTTGGTCGCCAGCGTCAGAGTAGCACCGGAGATGCCCTTCTGATACATCAGCTCAGGATTCCAGAATGAGTACTGGCCCTGTTCAGAAAGCACAGGAGCCTGCACGCCGGAAGGATAGAGCTGCACGCCGTTGTAGCTGAGGATTTGGCCGACTGCCGGGATATCGCCAGTGCTGACATAAGCGACGATGATGGCAGGATTGCCATTGGGGGAGAGCACACCGCTCGTGGGGGTACCCGTAGCCTTCAGGGCATTCTTGACGAAGCCGCCGCTGGCATAACCATTGAGGCCGGGATTGCCGACAGACAGCAGATCCGCATTGACCAGGGAGTTGATCACCGCAGAACCACCGGTCGTGCCCACATCCGTCGTGCCGTCCGCCGCGATGGCCCGATACTGGGTCATTGTGGTCTGGTCGGTCCCGTTGCCGGTTTCGTAGTTCGTCACGCAGCGGGTGCCCGAATCATTGTCGCGGCCGACCAGCACCACATCGATGCCGGTGTCGGAAGCGTTGCCCGTGAAGAGCGCCAGATTGGCAACGCCATTGGCCGCCAGCGTCTGGAAGGCGAGCGGGGTAATATTGGTGAAGCGGGCATAGGAAGCGGCCGCAACGTTGTCATACTGTTGACCCTTGGCGAAAACGTACTGCTGAATGCCGACAGCGGTGCCCACTTTCGTGAGGGCCGGGTTGCCGAGGAGCGAGCTCCATTGGGTGGCATTCTGCGCGGTGTCGGCCATCGTGACGTTGGCGGCGGCAGGAGCCTCGTAAACGGCCGGATCATCAGCGGTCGGGCTGGTGATCGGCGTACCGCCGGTCACACCGGCGCTGGGGGACGTGAGCGTGGCGGTGGCAACGGCCAGCGAAGGCAGGAGCCAGGCCGAGCCCGGGTCGGTGCGATCCTTGTCCGTCGCGACCGTGAGGCCGTGCGAAGTCCAGTTCAGGCCGCCGCTCGAACCCGCCATGCAGCAATAAACCGTGTCAGTTCCGTTCGTGAAGACGGCTTGATTGGAACCAGCCAGACCACCGGCCGAACCGACGAAGGCCGCTTTGACGACACCAGAACCAAGCTGGTCGACGATGCCGGCATAGAGGGCCTTGCGGAAAGCGGTGGAACCGGTGATCCGGATCGTAGCGGCCGAGGCCGCGCTGGAAACTGCGAGTGCGAGTGCACCAGCAGCGATAATTTTGACGAATTTCATTTTACTAAGGATTTTGTGTTTGTGTTTTTTGTCGCGGGAAGTGCGGAAGGCTGAATGGGAGGGGACGTGTCTGAGGGGGAACTTCCCGTAACGGTCACAGATTAGCGGAGAATTGTGTCAATCGATGGTGACTTGAGTGACCATTCTGAAACGAAACGGTGACGGCGTATGTTACACCGAAGTGACGATGTTGTTTTGAGAGGGTATTTTTCCCCGGGAAAAATCCCCAGTCTTCCCTCTGGCGGCATATTTCCGCACAGGCTCCGTTCAAAAAAACCTTCCGCAAATGCTGTGCGGTCTCCGAAAAATTATTTCTCGGAAAATCCACGGTGGATCGGGACTGCGTCAGTTTTCCGCGGATGAACGCGCGTACTCCCGGATGAGTACAACCGAAGCTGAATTATCACTCGATGTGACAGAGGCCGCCGAGGGTATGATCAGACTGTAATCCTCTGCGTTCTCGGTTGCCTCCCGGCGCAACCTGTCCGGGATTCATCCGCGCCGCGGAAATTCCAACGGAGAAAAAGTCGGAATCGTTCATCCCACGGATCGCGCGAGTAAAGATCCAGATCCTCGGGGCAAACCCCGAGGCACTGGCCAAGACCACCCGTAACACCCTGTGCCCATTAGCACTTCTTCCTGTAGCGGCTTTATGCCGCGATTCGGCCAACCATCGCGGCATAAAACTCTACCTCAAGCCAGACGGCATCCGTGCGAAAAACTCACGGTATAGCAGGGCGACCCCTGCACGCGGTCTCGTACTCCCTCAATGCTAATTCCAGAACCCAGCCCCGAAAATTATTTGCGCGCGGTCACCGCGGGTTTGGCCGCGGGCTTGGCACGACCGGACAGCTCGGCCACGGCATCGGGGATGCCGAGCCGACCAAAAAGCCGCCGACATCCTTCCAGCCCGTCCGCATCGCGGCTGAGCAGCGTCGCCAGCCGCCGGGCAAACTCGCGCACACTTTCCGTATCGCCGAGCGCCGCCGCGACGATCACCTGACGCTGCCGCAACTGGACCATGAAGGGGGGACTTTCCTCCGTCGTCTGGGCTTCGAGCTGGGCCAGCACCGCCTGGATTTGCCGGTAGCGCGCTTCCCGTACCAGGGCATCGCAGTAGGACAGGGCCAGGGGCTTCAGGTCGAGCTGCCGGGTGGCGCCGATTTCATACAGCGTCCGGTTGAGTTCCACCCAGCCCTTGCGGCCCGCCAGCACCGCCAGCTCGGCGAGCGCTTCGGGACGGGCGGAAAAATCGCGCAAATAGGCCGCGATGGCTTCCTGCCCGGCCGGCCCGTTGGGCGTTTCCACCATCAGCACATCGATCAGCAGGACCCGCGGTTCCAGATCCCGCGGAAAACGCTCCACCGCGTTACGGGCGGTCTGCACCGCCTCGGCGGCGTGGCCACTGGTAATCTGCCAGCCGGCCAGCAGCGCAAAATCAGCGTAAACCGCAGCGGGGGTCCGCACATAGTTGTGCTGGAGTTCGACCGCCTTCGCCCGCTCCGCCGTTTCCCACAGCACCCGCGCCACCACCGGTATCGCCGCCGGATCATGCAGCAGCCCGGCCCGGCGTTCCAAAAGTTTCTTGGCGGCAGGCGCGCCCTCGGCTGTCAGGGTCGCTGCAATTTCATACCGTTGCAGCAACGCGCTGTTCGGGCCGGAAAGCTCCGCGCCGTAGCGCTGTTTCAGCAGTTCAAGGGCGTGCCGGTCCCGGCCCGCCGCCAGCAGGAAATCGAAAGTCGGTTTGATCAGCCGCTCGTCCTCCGGGGTGAGCGCCAGTCCTTCCTCCAGCAGGCCAAGCGCAAGACTGCCCGCGCCCACCGCGCGCAAAAATTCCACCGCCGCGAGGCGGCCGGGGATGTTGGCCGGATCCTGCCGCACGCCGGCGGAATAGAAGAGGTAGGCCGCCTGGTAATTTTTTGCGGCCCGTTCCTTCCCGGCATTGGCAAAATGCTGCGCGGCGATACCGCGCCGGATCGCGCCCACCTGCAGCAGCGCCACATCCACCAGTCTCACGCCGTCGTTTTTCCGCACGAAACGGAACCAGGCATAACCGGCGCCCACGCCAGCCGCATAAAGGACCAACAGCCCGATGCAGCCATAAAGGGCCAGCTTGCGCAGCACATTGCCGGGCGTGGGTGTGGCAGGATTGTGTTTCATGGTTTCAAGGTCGCGGCCGTCCGGGCGGCCGGGGGAGCCAGCAGTTGCTCAATTTGAAAATACCCCGCGTTTTGACGGGACGGCATTTCGAAAAAATCCTCGATCAGCCCCGGATTCGGAGCAACGCGCGTCAGGGTGAAGGAGCCTTTGCGACCATCCGCGCCGGTGACTTCCTCCCGGAACGCATAGGTCACCCCGCCCACCTCGCGAAAATCCGCATAGCGGGAAACCGATTTGTCGTCGTTCTCGCGCGCCGTCTCGCGGAACGTTTCCGTATCAATGCACGCCACGTAACCGGAACCGTCCGGCCGGCGCACCGCGATCCGGTAAAATTTTCGTCCGTCCCTTGCCCCGTCCTCCCGGCGCTCATAGATAAAATCTTCGCCCACCAGCAGCGGGTCGACAAATTCGGTCAGATAACGCCGGTCACCCATCTTGTCGGCCGGAATGGCCTGCGGCGGCTGGCCGGGGGACTGCTGCCAGAATTGACCGCCGGCCCCGGCCAGAATGTAGCGGGTCAGGCCCGCCACGCGCACCACGAGCCGGAAACGATCCGGGCGCATTTTGAACAGCAGAAGATCCTGTTCCTCGCCGGCGGACGTGATCAGCTTCCCTTCCACCGTGTACGCCTGGAGGTGTTGCACGGCCGACCCCGCCTGGTTGTGCCGCGAAAATTCCGACACGATATCGACCGCGGTCAGCACCTTGGGCTTGACCAGCCCTGCCTCCGGGGCCGCCGTTGCAGCCTGGCCGGTTTTTTTCAGCACCAGTTCCAAATCGTCATCATCCATCTTTCCCTCGGTGAGGCGGCGATACTGGGTCGGGGAGGCGTCTTTGATTTTAGCGATGAGCGCGGTGGCCTCGGCGAGAGCAGCCCGAGGTTCCCGGCCACCGGCCACCAGCACCGCCCCTGCGCGGCGACGGGCCACTTCCTCGCGCAATGGCGCCTGCGCGGCGCCAGTCAGCTTGAGACCAACCTGTCGCAGCAGCATCGGCTCAAACTCAGCCAACGGAAAATCCGGGGCGAGCAGTTGCGGCAGTTTTTCCGGATGCCGCTGCTGCAACTCCTCCAAAAATGACTCCGCCACGGCGGCCGACAATGTCGTCGGACACTCGGGAGCCTTTTGTTTGATCAAACTCTGCACATAGGCCAGTTGCGCATCGGTGAACGGGGAAACCGAAGTCGCGGCCTCGGCGGACGGCAGCGAAAATGCGGGGGCTTTGGCCGCCGGCAGATCCTTGTCGGCGACCGATCCACGCCCCGCGACAAGCAAGGCCAGCAACAAGACTGCGGTGGGGAGAATGCGCATGGTACGAATGGTGGTCCGCACTATCGCGAGGAATAATTTTGCCGGTCAAGCGAGCCCCTGGGTTGCGGTTTAGATTTCACCCGTTCGCCGCCCAACCGTCACCCCGATGTCACATAACTGTCCGCGCGCTCTTCGCAGAAAATTTCTCCCGGCCTCGGCACGGAACGCCGGATAACAGACGACCCCGCCATCCCCGGCACTTCCGTTCCTCAATTGCGGCAGTCAGGTGACGAATATTTGACGCTCAGGTAACAACTGGTGTCAGACGCGAAGTGGCCGTTGACGGCAGAGGTCATTTCCGCACGGTGGAAAACACCGCAAATTCCATCGCCCTCCTGCGGATTTGAACCGCACTCCCAGCGCCCGTTCATCCGCTTCACGACTCAACCACTCAACTTCTTTCCTCTCCCGTGCAAACCAGCTCTCCCCGAATGGTCCGTCTCCGGCGCTCAGATCCTCCGTCCCGCCCGATGATTTCGGTCAAGGTCCCGGTCGAAGCAGCCGTGCCGGTGCCCACCCCGCCGCCGGTCATCGCCCCGGTCGTGAGCTCTCCGGCCAGCAATTCGCTTCCGGCGACCCCGCCGGCCGTCAAGACGGTGAACGTGGCCGAGCATCCGCTCGCCCAGCACGCCCTGATGACGCTGCGCAACAGACACACGGCGGCGGCCCAGTTCCGCCAGATCAGCCATCAACTGCTCGTGATGCTCGCGCTCGAAGCCACCCGCACCCTGCCCACCCGCGACGACATGGTGCAAACGCACGCGACCACCCATACCGGCCCGGTGCTGGCCAAGCCGGTGGTTTTTCTGTCCATCACCCGCCATGGATTGGGCCTCGTCCATCAAACCGCCGAATTTTTCCCCGAGCTTCTCGTCGGTTCCATCAGCCTGGATCGAAACGGTGACACGCCCGGGGCCGAAGCGCGGCTGCACATCGCCAATGCCCCGGCTCTGGGCGACGCCCGGGTGATCATTTTCGATCCGGTGGTCGCCACCGGCCTGACCGCCAGCCAGGCGATCAAGTTTCTCCGCCGCGCCGGGGCCACCGATGTCACGCTCCTCAGTTTTATCATCAGCTTTCAAGGACTGACACGGCTGCAAGCTGCCTGGCCGGACCTGTCGATCTGGGCCGCCGGCATCGACAGCGAATGGGACTCCAAGCGCGGCCCGCTGCCCGGCCTGGGCAACTTCGCGGAGCGGCTCTTCAGCTAGAGCAACCCTCTCACCAGAGTGCCTATGCCGCCCCGTCTGCTACCGGTTTTTTTGGTTGTAGCGGTGATCATCGTGGATCCGGCGGTTCAAATTGCCCGGGCATCCGGATCCCTGCAAGAATTGATGGAGCGTTCGCCGTTTGGCGGCGCGGAAGCCGGACCGGCTGCCAACCCCGCCGCAGAACAGCCGCTCCAATTCCGCGGCGTGATAGAGGAACGTGGGAAAAGAATCTTCAGCATCTATCAAATCTCCTCCCGCCGGTCGATGTGGATGGATTTGAAACGACAGACTGAGGGCATCCGGATCGAGTCCTACGACGAAACGCAAGAATGGATCTCCGTCCTTTATCTGGGGAAATCCTATCGGCTTCCACTCAGCGGGGGCACCCGCAAAATCACGATCGCGCACACCGCCCCGCCGAAAGCTCCCGAGCCCGAGGAGACCAACGAATATCATGACAAACCGTTTCGGATCGGACATGTATTCGAGGAAAATATGATCCGCCAGGCGGTACGCGAGCCCACGGCAACGCCCCCTGAGCCGAGCGCCACCACAAACAATCCTTGATCGGTTTCTGCGGGGCCAACGCCCACAACGACGGTTGTCTTTCATGAACCGATCGCCGGGGTTTTCTCGGTCACTCCCAGCCAGCGATACCAGTTGGACGCGTTGAAGAGCGGCAACAGGCAGAGCAGACCCACACTGGTGAGACCGAGCACGGCATAGCCCGTGGCGTCGTGCAGGCTGCCCTCGATCGCATCGCTGCCGTAGGCGTAGGCCCAGGCGGTCAGAAAAAGACTGCGCAGAAGATTGGTGAAAAAAGCCAGCCCCATGGCAATGCCCACGAGCAGCACCTTCTTCCAAAATTTGTCCAGAAACACCGCCGCCAGAAACGACCCGGCAAACAGACAGCCGGTGAGCGAACGGATGCCGGAACAGGCGTCAGCGACGCCGACCGAACCGAGCGGCAGCACCAGCACATTGCCTTCCTGGATCAACGGATAGCCGAGCAGGCTGAACACCGTGAACACCACCGTGACCACTTTGCGCAGGAGCATCAGACTGATCGCGTTTTCCACGGCCGTCACCAGCGGCGCGGAAATAGTCCAGATCAGGGCGGGAAACAAAAACAACGCAGCCGCCCGGAGCCGCGCATCCGCCCGCAGCGTGCGCCAGACCGTCGGAGGCACGGCTTCCCCGACCCGTCCGTCCGGCGCATTGAAATAAATCAGCCCGAGCAGCACCCCGGAAAAGCCGAACGCCAGGGCCAGCGATCCCGGCTGCGTCACCCCGGCCCCCGCCCGGTAAAGTGCTCCGAGCAGAAAAAAAACCAGCCCCGTACCCAGGGTCATGACCGCCATCAGGTCAACCGCCCGCTGCAGCCCGCGCGGCAGCGGGCTCGGACCCGTCGCGCGAAATATCTCCCGCAATTTTTCCCACCGGTCGCAGATCAGATAGACGACAAACACCGGGACCAGCCAGCCGAAGGCATAGTCCGGCTTCGATTGCCACCAATGCATCTGATCCACGGCCAGAAACACCACAAAGGCCAAGGCCAGCGCGAGCGCCGCAAGAAAGCGTTCAGGGACACCCGGGAGGAGCCGGCTCAATATTTTCGGCATGCGCAAAAAAGTTGCGGGCCGAATTTTTCACCCGCAACTGGATTCCTCCAGAAAACACGTTTCCCCCTACCGTCGTACTCCGAATTCACCTCGCCGTAACATATCTCACTCGACCCCGGTTGATGCCCCGGACTTTTATCTTGGGGTGACTTTGTCCCATCAGCCCGACCTATCCGGGCAAACCGCCGCCCCTGATCATCCCCCGGGAGAACTCCAACGGCCCCCGCTTCACCGGTGGGAGGCCAGCCTGGTCGGTGTGACCGCGCTGCATTTGTGTTTTCTGCCTTGGGCCCTGGGCGGCATGCACGCTTGGAGCCAGTTGACAAGTCTGGCCCTTGCCGTGACCGGCTTTTTTCTGGCCGCATTGCCGCGTACTCCGGCAGGAACGTGTCACGGTGACCCCGGCCCGCTTTATTGGCCTGCGGCACGACTCCTGCGGGAACCCGTTTTCTGGGCCGGTCTGATCTTTCTCGGATACATCACCGTCCAAGGGTTCAATCCGGCCTGGCATTTCCAAAGCAATACGGAAACCTGGTGGCTGGAACCGCTCGATCCTGTTTCTTGGTTGCCAACGGGCGTCGATGCACCCTATGCCCGTTCAAATCCCTGGCGGGTGCTCACAGTCTTCGGATCACTTCTGTGCCTCGTCGCCTCGATGTGGGTGGGTTTCACCCGGAGAAAAAGTTTCCACACTCTCTTCACCGTGCTCGTACTCAATGCCGGGCTGCTGGCCATGTTCGGCCTGGTGCAGCGCCTGAGCGGCACGCCACTGATTTTTTGGCGCTACGTTTCCAGCAACGACAAGTTTGTCGCCAGTTTCATCTATCCCAACCACGGCGGTCCCTACTTCTATCTACTGACGTCCGTCGCCTTAGGGCTAGCCTGGTGGCATGCGCAACGTTCCCGCCAGCAACTCGACAATTCCGGCCCTGCCGCCGTCTTTGTTTTTATCGCGGCCTGCTGCGGTCTTCTGGTGGTGTTTTCCTCCTCCCGCATGTCGGTCATTCTGCTACTGGCCTTGATCCTGTTCCTCGGTGTCAGTCTCGTTTTCAAGTTGCGCCGGCGCACGGGGCCAGTTCGCCACCGACCCGAGTTGCTGCCCCTGGTTCTGATCATTGTGGCAATTGTTTCCATCGGCCTGGTGACGCTGCAAACCGACAAACTCCGGGAACGATTTTCCGACCTGTTCGCCAATCCCACCGTTGCCGTCCTCGACCGCACACTCCCGCGACAGGCGGCCGAGGAAATGTTTCAGGACCGCTGGGTGTACGGCTGGGGCGCGGGCTGCTTTCGATACTGTTTTCCCAAATACACGAGAAAATATCCCACGATCCATTATTTTCCCCACGGGCCGCGCCGCTACTGGGAACACGCGCACAACGACCTGATTGAGTTTCCGGTCGAACTCGGGGTCGTGGGCCTGTTGCCGCTGGCGGGTGTTCTCGGCTGCTGCGCATGGCGGCTTTATCGCCGCCGCGTCTGGCGCAATGTCGTCTCCCTCTCCCTTGTGCTCGGATGTGCGCTCATCACGGTGCATGCCTGGGTGGATTTCGTGTTTCAAAATCCGGCCATTCTGCTGACTTGGAGCGTGCTGCTGGCCGGCGCGTTGCGCTGGACGGAGCTCGATCAACCCGGCCGGCGGAAAGTGACCGCCGAGCCGGCTTAATCCTCAAACGGAGTGTACTCCGGCACTAGCCGCTTCATCGCCTGCTTGACCGCCGGCGGGTTGCCCGCAGCGGCGGCGGCCCGCAACTCATTGAGCCAGATTTCCGCATCTTCTTTTCCATTCCCGTTTTTGAGCTGAAAAATCCGCGGATGCTCCGTGGGCGCGTGGGTCTCCTCGGTGTGGCAAAGCTCCTCAAAAAGTTTTTCACCCGGACGCAGCCCCGTGATCTTGATCTTGATGTCGAGCCCAGGTTTAAACCCGCTCAGCTCGATCATCTGCCGGGCCATGTCGATGATCTTCACCGGCTGCCCCATATCGAGAATGAAGATTTCCCCGCCCCGGCCGATCGTGGCGGTCTGCAGCACCAGTCCGACTGCTTCGGGAATCGTCATAAAATAACGGGTCATGTCCTGATGGGTCACCGTCACCGGCCCCCCTTGGGCGATCTGCCGCTTGAAAGTGGGGATCACACTCCCGCTGGAACCCAGGACATTGCCAAATCGTACCGCCATGAATGCCGTGCGGTTTCCCGCCGCGCGCTGACGGGCTTGCAGCGTTTTTTCCGCGAGCCGTTTGCTGCAACCCATCACACTGGTGGGATTGATCGCTTTGTCGGTCGAAATGAACACGAAGCGTTCGACACCAAACTCGCTCGCGAGCCGGGCCAGGCTCGCCGTCGCCAGCGTGTTGTTTTTCAAGGCTTCACAAGGCTGACGCTCCATCAATGGCACATGTTTGTGTGCCGCCGCATGAAAGATGATCGCGGGACGGCACCGCTCAAATGCGGTGCGCATGGCCTGTTCGTCCACAACGTCAGCAATCAAGGGCAGCATGGTCCGACCGTGTTCGGTTCCGATCAACTCCTGCTCGATTTCAAAAAGGGCAAACTCCGTCTGCTCTACCATTACTAACTGTCGCGGCTGGCAGGCCAGGATCTGCCGGCACAGTTCGCTGCCGATGCTGCCGCCCGCACCGGTGACCATCACGACCCGGTCCCGCACCAGATGGGCGATGCCGTCGCTGTCAAGATTCACCGGTTCACGTCCCAGCAAGTCCTCAATGGTCACGGGACGCGTGCGATCGATCTTCATTTCCCCCGTGGCTAGTTGCTTGAACATCGGGATGATCTGCGTCGTCGCCCCGATCTGCCGGCCGATCGCGACGATTTCCTTCAGCCGCTTCGGCGTCACTCCCGCCTCGGTCACGACCAGTTCGTTCACCCGGACCCGTGCGCCCAGTTTCACCAGCTTTTCCAGCGGCCCGAGAATCGGCAGGCCGTGAATGCTACGTCCGATGTTTTTGGGATTATCATCAATGAATAAAACGGGGAGCAGACCGCAGCCGCGCCGTTGCAGCAGATCCTTCGCGAACTCCTGGCCGACATCGCCCGCGCCAATAATCGCCACCTGCCGCTCAATCAGGCCCGGTCGCATCTCGCCCGACACGCTCCACATCCGCGCGATCCGCAAGGTCAGGCGAAAGGCCGAGATCAGCGCGACACTCAAAACAAAATCCATCAAGATGACACCACGGGGCGGCGCGGCCGACACGTCCGACAGATACCACAAACCCAACATCATGCCCGAAACGGTGCTCATGGAGAGAACCACTCCGCTGAAATCAGCCAGGCCATAATAGCTCAATATGCTCCGAAACTGCCCAAACGACCGCAAAAGGATCAATTTGCAGAGCACAATCGGAATGATGAGGGTTTGCCACTGGTTTTGAAAAGCCTCCGGAATACCAAAATCCCACCGCATCTCGTACGACAGAAAGAACGCCGCGCCCAACTCAAACGCGTAGATCGTCAGCACCGTTGCAAACCGGGCGAACTGGGACCGGCCGATATTGAGATCACCCCATACCAGCAAGCGGCGCGCTCCGGTCATCAGATTCTTGCGCAGGGTCAGGGCCACGCGGGTCAGCAGCGAAGGTGTCGCGAAGGGAGACGCCGACGCCGGCAGGGTGGTCTCTTTTCGCTTGCGACTTTGACCGGGGAAAACTCCGCGGACGACATCCACCACCCGCAGGCAGTCTTCCTCCGTCATGGACGAACCGGAAGGCAGACAGAGTCCCTGGGAAAACAGTTTTTCAGAGACCGCTCCGCCCACCGCTTCGCAGCCGTCAAAAACCGGCTGCATATGCAGCGGCTTCCAGACCAAACGCGCCTCGATGTTCTCCACTTCCAGAGCTTTTCTGATTTTCTCACTGTCGAACCCGGCCACCGCCGGATCGATCGTCAGACAGGTGAGCCAGCGGTTGCTGCGCGAAAGCGGTGCCTCGGGCATGAATTGCAATCCCGGCAGATCATGCAACCCTTCGTAATATCGGCTGTAAATGTGTCGGCGCGCATCCACCCGTTCACCGATCACCTGCAACTGGGCCCGCCCAATCCCGGCGAGCACATTGCTCATGCGATAATTAAATCCCAGTTGGGTGTGCTGATAGTGCTGGGCGTTATCCTTCGCCTGAGTCGCCAGAAACTTGGCCTTGGCGATCAGCTCGGCGTCATCTGAGACCAACATGCCGCCACCCGAAGTCGTGATAATTTTGTTGCCGTTAAAAGAAAAGACTCCGGTCCGGCCGAATGATCCCGCCGGCCGACCGGCAAAGGTCGCGCCCAGCGCTTCCGCCGCGTCCTCAATGAGCGGCACCCCATATTTGTTGCAGGCCGCGGCGATCCGCACGAGATCGGCGCACTGACCATAGAGATCAACGGCAACGACGGCGCGCGGCAAACGGCCCGCGCGCGCGCGATCCGCCAGCCAATTTTCCAACAGGACCGGATCCATGTTCCAAGTCGCCTCGTCCGAATCGATGAACACGGGCCTGGCCCGTTCGTAGATGATCGGGTTCGCCGACGCTGCAAAGGTAAACGTCGAGCACGCCACCTCTTCGCCAGGCTGCACACCCAGCAGCCGGAGCGAAAGATGGATGGCTGCCGTGCCCGAGGAAACCGCCGCCGCGTGTTTGAAACCAAAACGGGCGGCAAATTCGCGCTCGAACGCGTCCACGTGCGGTCCGACAGGCGCGATGAAGTTGGTCCGAAATGCCTCTTCGATAAAGGCGAGCTCGACCGCACCCATGTGCGGCGGGGAAAGAAAAATCCGGGATTTCACGGGAGCGGGTGCGGTCAGGACATTCATAAGATTCGGGTTGGGTTGGAAGGTTTCACGGTAAGACCAAGCTGCCCCAGGCCCCGTAGCACTTCCGCGAAGCCCGGATCGCTCCACAGACTCTCCAGCGGTTCGCTGCTCGTGAGCCGGATAAAATACTGCTCGCGACTACCCAGCACCGCCTGCTGCACCGCATCTTTCCACCACAACAGCGGATCCGGCACGTCGTTAAACCGCTCACCGTAATCGTAAGTCCGTCCCTCGACCAAGTGCCAGTACATCACATAGGTGGGTGAGCCGCCGCGGGGCGGTGCAAACACCCGCCACTCCGCCGGCTGCAACGCCGCGCCCTCGAAGACCTTCGCCTCCTTGAATTTCATCTGGAGGCAGTGCCAGCCATTCTCCGTCCAGCAGCGATCCGGCGTATGCGAGGCCACCAGACGGGTCGGCATTTTTCCCGCACCCCAATAGGCGACATAAACCCCGAAGCTCTCGCCGCCACGGCCATACACCCGGTTCAACACCTCGTCGTAGTTCAACACCTTTTCCACCTGTTCGGAGTTGAATTCGTTGGCCCCGAGCGGCACATCCCGTCCATTCCAGCCCGAGAGATCCAGCGGCACCGACCGGCTCAGATGCGGACCTCGGGCCCGGGGTGTTTCGCGAAAAAGATTCACGCCCTGCAACGCCACGGCCGCCAGCAACACGCCACCGGACAGCATCAACGACCATGATCGCCGCCCGCTTTTTTCCGGTCTATTCATTTGTCTCCCTCCTCATCACATAGGGCCGGGCGGGCACACCGAACACGGTCGCGCCAGCCGGCACATCCCTTGTCACCACGGAACCGGCACCGATAATCGCGCCGTCGCCCACCTTCACTCCGGGCAAAATTGAAGCGTGGCTGCCCACGGTCACGCCTTCACCGAGGATCACCCCGCCGGTAACATCCACATGGCAATGGATCTGCGTCCAGCGTCCGACCACCGCGTCATGCGCCACCGTCGAGTGCAGATTGATCGTGACAAAATCCTCGAGCCGCACGTCCGAGGCCACGACCGCGTGCGGGCAGACAATCACGCCCTGCCCCATCGAAACATTCTCGCCCCGGACGGCCGTCGCGTGAACCACCTCCGTGAAAACACCCCCGCGCGCCAGCAATCGCTCGATGCAGCGGCGTTTGAATTCCACCAGGCCCATCGCACAAACAAACAGATCCTCCGGCCTCGGTTCATAATCTTCCGTGCCGCCCAACAGCGGCACATTTTTGGCAAACGAATCCAGCGCCCGGGCATTGTCATCGAGAAAACCTTTTACCGGCCAGACGGCCGCCGACTGACGCACCCAAGCCAGCACCTCGCGGCCAAATCCTCCCGCCCCGATGATGACAATATTTTTCATGAACTGAAATGCCGCCGCTTTTTCAGATTTCCCGTGGCCTCGAGGACAGGGACCAACCGCACCACCGCCGGCAGTTTGTGCCGCGCGAGCAAACCGGCCGCATAGGCATGCAGCACCCGCTTGACCGCCAAGGCATCATTGTCCGGTCCCCGCCATATGATGTCGGCCCCTACAACCTGTCCCATCACCGCGTTGCGCTCCGGCCCGACCCGGCAGTCCGCCACGAGATGATGCGCCATCAAAACCGCCTCGACCTCGCTGGGCAGAACTTTTTCCCCGCCCACATTGATCAATTCTTCCCGGCGTCCCAGCACGCGAATAGATCCTCCGGGCAAGTCCTCCGCCAGATCTCCGGTCCGGAACCAGCCGGCCATCTCAAGCCGGCCATTGTCTCCCGAAAGATAGCCCAGGGCGCGGGCCGGACTCTGCACCCAGAGTTCGCCGTCGACGACTTTCCAACTAAAACCGTTTTGCTGGCCGCGCAGCACGAGACCCTTGCCCTCATCGCGCACGGGCAAGGCACCCGTTTCGCTCGTGCCGAAGCGTTGGATAAATTCCACCTCGGGCAGAGCCGCCCGCAACCGGCCGAGCAAACCGGCCGGCATCGGCTCGGCCCCGTAAGGGATGACGCGCAACGAACTCAAATCGTGCGTCCGGTGAACTTCGGCGAGCAGCAGCAGGTTCAGGAAGCTGGGCGTCGCCGGCAATATTTCCACGCGGTGATTTGCAATCGTTTCAGCCACGGCCACAGGAGTGATTTCCTCCGGAGGCGCCACCAACACTTGCTGGCCGGCGAGGGCCCGCCACGCCATGTCCAGCCCGCCAATGTGATCGAACCGCATCAACGGCAGCATGCGTTTCGGCGGATTATGCCTTACCGGCACCGTCGCCAGCAGCGAACCCAGATCGTGGAGAACCAGTTTCGGAATCCCGGTCGTCCCACCCGTGGCGAGAATCAGACCAGGCTGCTGGCGGAGCCGTAACTCTTCAACCAAACGCTCGGCAACGGGTGACATCGCGCCCTCACGCACCCGCACAATCCGGCCCTCCCAGACTCGCCAGCCAATCTTGAGAAAATCTTTCCAAGCATGAAATTCACCCAGACGCTCCCAACGGAGCGGAGCGACGATCGCGCCCGACGCGGCCGCGCCGAAAAACCACGCCAACGCATCGAAAGTAGAATCACCGGGGGTGACGACAATCTCGCCCGGGACCACTCCGGCGGCTTCACATTGCCGGCGCACCGCCTCAACTGCCACCCCGAACTGCGCCCAGGTGAACCTCCCGGCATCACTGATCCACAATTTGCGCCGCGCCCGTTGCCCCGCCAATATCCTGATGTCGTCCACGGCGAGGCCGATCATTTGAAGGGTGGATATTTGCATGGGAGATTGTGGGTCGTGCGCGGCGCCCGCCGGCGCCGCGCACGACATGTGTTTCAGCCGTTCACTCCGCCCAGATAAATCACCTGGCCGGTGATAAACTCGCTTTGGGGAGACACGAAAAAATCCACGACGTTGATGATGTCTTTGATCGTGCCGAAGCGACGGATGGCCTGACGGGCAAGCAGTGCCTCCATTTTGGCGGGCGGCACACTCTTGATCAGATCGGTCGGCACCGGGGTGGGGCCAACCGCGTTCACCGTCACCCCGGTCTGGCCGAGTTCGCGCGCCAGCACCTGGGTAAATGATTCCACCGCCGCCTTGCTTGCCGCGTAGATCGCCTCGCCTTCCAGCCGGAGCGGCGTCGCGACCGTCGCGAAATTCACGATGCGCCCGGTCTTGGGCCGCAACATCGCCTTGGCGGCCTCGCGACAAAAGAGAAACGTCCCCAGAAAGTTCGTTTCGAAAATCCCCCGTGCCACCGAGGCTGGAGTAAGCAATGCATGATTCATCGCCGCGATGCCTGCATTGTTCACCAGCACATCGATCCTCCCGTGCTCCGCCACGATGGCACGGATCATCGCCACCACCGCCCGTTCCTCCGCGACATCAAGCGCAAAATGCCGGTAGTTTTTGTGACGGACCGAAGCGGATCCCCGGCTGCAGCCGCACACCAGATCGCCATGTTGGAGATAATGCCGGGCCAAGCCGCGACCGATGCCGCGACTGGTGCCTGTAATGACAATGACACGTTTTTTGCTCATTCGGCGAGCAGCTCCATAATGTATGCGGTGAGTGAATCGACATCGCGAAAAGGAGAGCGGCTGCGGCTCATCGCCCGCTCGCTGGCCAGCACGAGTTCGCGGCCATATTCCTGATCCAGCCGGTATTCGAGATCGGCCAGATAATTCACGAGGTCGAGACTGTCGAGCACTCCGCCCGTGCCGAAAATGGCTTCGCCGGCTGCGCTCGAAACGGGCCGCGGCAATGTTTCAACCACCAGGCGACGGACTTTTTCAAAACCGATTTGGGTGCGTGTGCTCACCGCGTGACGGTTGTCCACGCCCCGTAGGCTGTCCAGAATGCGTAGGTTACATTATGGTGACTGCCCGGTAAATCGTAACCAAGCGATGCCCCATTACTCCCGCCACTCCGGGACCCTTCATAGATACAGATCAGCCGGTACCCGCGCCCGGATGCGTCGCGCCGGGCTGCCATAGGCCACGCAAAGGTCAGGCAAGTCCTCCAATACCAAGGCCCCCGCACCGACCACCACGTCGGACCCAATCCGCACATTATGAATGACCGACGCGCCGAGGCATATCGCCGAACCCGTCCCGATAAAAACATTGCCACCGGTCACGACGCCAGGAGCAAGACTCGCATAATCCTCCAGACGCGTTTCGTGATCGATCCGGCTGCCCGTATTGATGATGCAATGCCGCCCGATGATACAGCCCGGATTCAACACCACCCCGGCCATCACCACCGTGCCCGCTCCCAGCACCACACCGGAAGCCACGACCGCCGACGGATGCACCACGGCCGGAAAACTCAACGCCGGACAATCGGCGGCTATTCGCTCCACGCAGAAGCGTCGCGTGGAATTTTGACCGACCGCCACCAGACATGCCGTGAAGGCATGTTTGATCGCCATTTCCGCGACCGCCTCCACCGGCCCCAACACCTCCAGCCCGCGCTGACTCAGACCCGGCGGTTTGCCGGAATCCAAAAAGCCCGCCACCTCGTGCGTGCCTGCGCGCAACACTATGTCACGCACCACCAACCCGTGGCCGCCCGCTCCCACAATCACCAAACGCGGTCTGCTTTCAGGTTTGGAATTCATTGGGAGCTCCCGACGGCCGTCGTTCTCGTTCCGGTAAACCGGGTCATGGTGGCTTCGCCGGCCGCCGAAACATCTTTGCGCCGCAGCACCTTCACGACCGTCAACCCGATCACCTTCAAATCGAGCCAGAAAGTCCGGTGTTCCACGTACCAGACATCGAGGCGAAATTTTTCCTCCCAGCTCAGGGCGTTGCGCCCGTTGATCTGCGCCCAGCCCGTCAGCCCGGGCCGCACTTCGTGCCGCCGTGCCTGTTCCGCCGAATACAGGGGCAGATACTCGATCAACAACGGGCGCGGTCCCACCAGGCTCATATCACCGCACAGGATGTTCCAAAGCTCCGGCAACTCGTCGAGACTGGAGGCGCGCAGCCATTGGCCGAACCGGGTGAGTCTTTCCGCATCCGTTCGCAACTGACCGACCGCATCCCGGGCATCCACCATCGATCGGAATTTCCACAGGGTGAAAATCCGCCCGTTTTTCCCCGGTCGTTTCTGGGAAAACAAAACTGGCGAACCGAGGTTTATCCGCACCAAAATCGCGAGCACGAGAAACACGGGGGCAAACAAAATGAGCGCAATGAGTGAGACAATAAAATCGAAGAGTCGCTTCATGGGGTTGCTTCCCTGATCACGCCGTGCAGGCCGACATCGGCCACTTCAAGCGCATCCCCCGGTTGCTGCCGGGTGGAACCGATCCCGATCCCCACCCACGCCGCTTCATCGGGAGCGCGGTCGGCCAATGCCAGATTCCGCCAAGATTCCGTCATTCCTTTCGGCAGGCCCTGCATGCGCACCGGCCCCACCACCTTGCCCGCCTGGTCGAGAAAAGTCAGGAACAGAGCCGAGTCGCTGCCGGGGCTCGACTTTCCCCGCCCTCTCGCCGTGGCAAGATACACGCAGTCGGGTTCGGCCGGAATCCATTGAAAAACCTGCGTGTCCCATGCGCCCTCAATCCGCAGCGCCTGCTGATCACTTTGTGGGCCAGTCCCGACCAGCACCACCTTGCCGGTCTCGGTCGGCATGGCGGTGATTTTCCATTTCGCCGGGAGCATGCCGAATTTCGGGTACAAGAATTCCGGTTCCATGAAATTACTGGCCGGAGCCGTGAACGAACCGTTCGCGACCAAATCGGGCGCGGTCCGAAGTTGTCCACTGGCGAGCAATTCAGAAAGCGCCGGCCAGGAACCCTGTTTGAGCGCCTCAGCCCCGGCCGCCGCCAAAATGCGACGAGGTGCGGCCGGATCATGCTGGCCCGCCAGCCAGAGCAGGCGGGGAACCGGATCGTTGCGCACAAAGGGGGAGAGATCCATGGCTGTCATTGCCGGAAGCTCACCCTCTGTCGCGATTTTGAATTTCTCCCGCAAGGCCGCTTCTGACTGCATCAGATCCTTGATTAAGACCGCCGATGCCGCTTCTTCCTTCCGAGTCCCGGCATGATCCATCACCGCCAGCATCCGGCGGATTGCATCGAACTTTTGATACGCTTCGGTTACGGCAAACGCCCGCGACGTCCGCTCCACTCGCTTTAGAATCACGGGATCACTACCCGCGAGCCGCGCCGCCTCGGTCAGCAAGCCGCGTAATTCCCGACAGACCTCCGTCGGAAACAGCAACCCCTGGTCTTCCTGCAGATAATATTTGAGCCAGCCGGGAGATCCGGTCTGGGTCATCCACCGTTCCTCACAGCGGGTGAAAAACTGGCGCATCGGTCCCGCCGCCGCCGCATAGTAGCCGTGATAAAAATCATTGGCCAGATCTTCGGGCGAACGATTCGGCTCCCACAGCAGCTGCGCCAGCATCCAGACCTTGAAGGCATCAAAACCCCATTGCGGCCCCACCTCGGCCTGATAGCCACGCGCTCCGCGCCGCCATCCCTCGCGCACTGACTCCGCCAGCGAGGTCAGCGGCATTCGCGGCACCAGAAATCCCCGGCCATAGGCGTATTCCCAAAGACCGAACGCCTTGGCACCTGACGTTCCCCAGCGCGACATCAGGGCCAGATCTCCCGCGCGATACTCGTGATCATAATATTGGCTCCGATCCGTGGTAACATACGGCACCACGTCGCGCTGCACGGGAAACGCCGGCGGGTTTTCGCACCAGAAATACGCCAGACATCCGAGGGTCCGATCGGGATTCGTCCGGGCAAGCGACTCCGCCACCCGGTTCATGAAAGTGAACACCAGCGATGAATAATCCGGCATCCCGCGAAAATAATGCAATGGCTCGACCAGTATTCGCGTCACCGCACTCTGGTCAAAGCGCATCGAGTCATTGACCCCCAGCGAAAAACTTCCCCGCGCCGGATCGCGGGCGAAAGCCCCCCTCGCCTGCTGCGCGGCATGTTCCGCCACTTCCGGCAAGGCCAGATTCGGCTGCCAGTTCTGATCGTCAGCCGACACCGGTCGGTAACGTTTGTCCCCAAGTTGGGGCGCCCAGTCGGGATGCTGCTCAATGATATCAGCCGCAAACACCCGGCCCAACGCATGTGTGTAATTCAGCCGGCCACCGAGTCCATTGTGCCGAGCCCACCCCTCGCCTTCGGGCGTTTGCAAGCCGGAGATCTCGCGTGACAAAAAAGCCGGCTCACGCACCTCGTACAAATCCGGCAGCGTCCACTCCGTCCGGCGCGGAACCATCTCTTCGCTTTCCCCGGGGACATACCAACGCACCCCGCCCTCGCGCTGCAAAAACCAGGCCACCGCATAACCGGTTGCCGCCGGCGTCGCTCCTTCAAGGTACACGCTGCCGTCGCGGGAAATTATCCGGAAACCGTCCGGCCCGATCTCGCCGACAGCGGGTGCAAACAGGTCCGCTGCAAGTTTCAGCTTTGCCTCACCGCCGGCTCCCGGCAGCGACCACCCCACATAAATTCCTTTTTCCCCGAGCGAAACTGCCGAACGCACGGACCAGACAAGGCCGGACATCTTTCCGAGCACCCGGCCAAGATCCTCCGCGGCCGCGCGCACTTCTGGCGCAGCATCCGCTGCCACAAAAACCGGCAGCAAGATCTGCCCGTCATGAAAAACCGGCAACGCCGCCCGGCAACCGGGTGCAAACAACCCCAGCGCAACGGCGAAAATCAAAAGATCAAACGCGTGCTTCATCTTTTTGCCGAAGCTTCGGCGTCAGTCCGTCAGCCGGGCGAAGTTTGTCGGTCGGGCTGAGCCCGGCCGACCGTTCGAGCCAGGCAACAAATTCTGCCGCCAGCTTCTCGCGGGCGAATTCGGTCTCACCCAGTTGCCGCGCCCGCCGGCTCCTGGCCTTTCGTTCCTCCGGGTGATCGGCGAGAAACTCCATCGCATCGGCAAACGCCTTCGGGTCGCGCGGTGCCACCGCCACGCCGCAACGATGTTCCCGGATCAGGCCGGCCAGCCAGCCGGGATAATTGTTCAACACGGGCAGGCCGGACGCTAGATAGTCGAAAAATTTGTTCGGCGAGGTGCCGTAATAAAAAGCCGGCACATCCGCGAGGATCATCAGTCCGACATCGCAACATGACACGACGTCATTCAGTTGCCGCTTCGGCATCGGGTCGAAAAACCGACATTCCTCCAACCCTGCCTTTGCCACGCGCGCCTGTAACGCAGGCTTCAGTTTGCCATCGCCGATAAAAACAAACTTGATGTCCTTCCGGCCACGCCGGCGCAACTCTGCCGACGCATCGAGGACCGCCTCCAATCCGTTGGCCTGACCGTGGGCACCGGTAAACACCGCGACGCAATCGCCCGGCCCGATTCCGGACAACGACAGTTTGCTGCGGTCGCCCGGCTGGAAAAGTTCCAGATCACACCCGTTCGGAATCATCGCGATCGGCAGATTCTTGCGCGAACGCCGCTTGATGCCTTCCACGATTCCCGGCGAAAGCCCGATGCATGCATCCGCGGCGCGATAACTGAGCCACTCCAGCAACGAGAGTCCCCCCAATACCACGGGATTGGTCACAACCCCCATCGCCTTTGGCAGTTCCGGCCAGAGATCGCGCACCTCGAACACAAAGGGTTTTCGCCGGAAACATTTCATCACGATGCCGGGCAATCCGGCGGTCAATGGCGTCGTGGTCGCAAACAACAGGTCATACTTTTCCGTCAGCGCGATCCCCACGCTGCGCAGCGCGAATCGGAGGAACAGCAGGCTCCGGCTGACCAGCGAATTGTAGTTGGAATACGCCAGCGGAATTTCAATCACCTCGATGCCATCGACCAGCTTGCGGCCGTTCGCGGTGGCCGTCCCCTCCGTGTTGCCCAGCGTGTAGCTGCCGCAAACCATCGTGACCTGATGTCCGCGCTTGATCAGGGCCTGGGCGAATTCGTAGGAACGGGTCCCGGTCGCGCCCTTCGGCGTGGAAAAATGCTGATGGAAATAGAGGATCTTCATGAAGCAAAGTTTTTAGCCTGATAGTCCCGCAGCAGCGGGCCGTCGCGATCGGACCCAAGGACAATCGTCGCCTCGCCGACCCGGATCGTGTCGGCGATAAACGCCACGGCTGTGGTCGCACCGCCAAAATGAGTCCCAAACCACACCGTGGTGCCGCTCGCGGTGATTTCCCACGACCACGCCGGCACCCGCTCCAAATAACGCGGAGAAGCCCAACCCCGGCCGGACTTTTCATCCGCCCGCATCCAATCCGCCCGCGCGCCCGCACCAGTCACCGCGGCTTCCACCGAGTCAATGGTGTGATCGGGCGCGGTCAGGCATGCGCCCAATCCGCCATTGGTCATTTCCAACTGCGCATCCGGCAGCAGCCAGTGCAACCGATACTCGTGTTCGCCCGTTGATTGCAATCGATCGATTACGCTCACCTCCCCATTGGCGTGAAGCAACACCGCCCGGCGGTGCCGGACCGGAGCCGCGAGCCGCTGCCAGGCATCCGTTTCTCCTTCCCAACAGTGCACCGCTCCTTCCGCAAGCTCCCGCACGGCGGCGCTCGTGCCGCTTGTCCAGGGCAGCCAGAGAAAACGGCCGGCCTTGTCCATCTGATCCAGCCCATCGACTGAAACAGTATTGTGAAACCGGGTGTTCTTGAACGCATGGTCCCACGGCGGCGGTGCATTGTAGCTGAATGTCCCCGGATCAAGTGTCAGGGGCTGGCCATCACGCCGCAGATCGACGTGCAATTGATCCGCGTGGTGCGGACGAAACCGGTGCGGCCCGCAGCGAATGAAAACATCCGTCCCCGCCCGGCGCAGCACATGGTAGCCGGCAGAGGGGGCGACAAAGTTTTTGCGTTCCGGCGCGTGGCGGGGTTGCCCTAGAACCCCCACCCCAAACAGCCAGGCGGCGGTTTCATCCCAGGGTCCGGCTGGCAGAACCGGCATACCCCGCGTCAGCCCGAGCGCCGCCTGCACCGCAGCGCGATGATCGCCGTAAATTCCCCCGTCCAGTTTCAGAAAATTTGCGCCGTCATTTGAACCGTAGCAGGGCACACTGCCGTCCATCGGTTCCATTACCTGCCACAACCAGACCGCCGCCGCATCGATCCGCGCCAGCATGTCCGGAGGAAACGGCTCACCCACCGCCGCCAGCAGCCGCCCGCACCAGACGGCATCGTGCAATAGCACGCGGTGATAGTTTGTCGAGTATTGCGCAAAGCTTCCGTCCGCCGCCACCAGCCGGTTGAGTTCGCGGATCAGTCCCAGGCGTGCCCGCCGTCGGCGTTCCCGCGCTTCCGGCAAATCGGGAAACAGCACCGCCACCGTCAGCAGTCCGGCGAGTTCGCTCAGGCCGTGGTTGTTGTCCTGACTGAGCGCGTAATCGAGATTCGCCTCGATGCGCTGCGCTGTCGCCTCGGCCAGCGCGACAAGCTGCCGGATTCCGGATGCATTGGTCTGACCGCGGCAGGCCAGAATGGCGGTCGCGATGCACGCCGCGATCAGGCGCAGCGACGCCTCCTGCCCGCATTTCCAATTCGGCCCGGCTCCCGGTGGATTCGCCGCCATCCAATCATTTCTCAACTGACGAAACCGCCCGGCGAATCGCCGATCGCCGGTACGCGCGAAAGCCCGCGCCAGATCCAAGGCCCAGCCCCAGCGGCTGGCCTCCCAGATCAGCTTGATGTCGCCCTGGGCAAAATCGGCGATCTGCGACCAGTGCAAACCGGTCGCGACGCTTTCACCGGTCAGCGGATTGCTCTGCCAAGCCGGGCGACGGCCGAGTTCGACCCTCCGCCAGCCGAAATAGCGGAAGCGCCCCGCGAGCAGCGCCACCCCCTCCTTCACCGGAGGCTCGGCCGCTGCGGCGTCCCACGAGGAGAACATCGCCGACAGTTTTTCGAAATCCGCCAGCCCGGCGAGCACCCGCGGGGCCATCGTCAAAAATCCCGCATCGCCCGGACGGGCGCTCCAGGGGCGGATCGGGTCGCGCCGGGCCATCGTCCCCGCCCGCATCCGCCCGGCATGCCAGATCCGGAACGCAATCCAACGCGGACCAAGGTGCCGGATGATTCCAACGCTCTTTTTCAACGGGCTCAAATTTTTCAGTTTCCGGCCGCGCATTCCAGGCCGACCAATTTTTCCATCAAAATCTGCGCGATGCGTTCACCGGATTTTCCATCCCACAGCGGCGGCACTTCGCCGCGCCGCGTTTCGCCGCGCAAAATGCGGCCGACCTCGTGCTGCGCGCGATCCATGTCGCGGCCGATGAGCTGATTCGTGCCGATTTCGCAGGTGACCGGCCGCTCGGTGTTTTCGCGCAGCGTCAGGCACGGAATCCGCAGAAAGGTGGTCTCCTCCTGAATTCCGCCCGAGTCGGTCAGCACCAGTTGCGCATTCTTCTGCAAACCGAGAAAATCCAGATAGCCCAGCGGCTCGCACAACAACAACCGGCCCCATGCATCGGGACTGCCCCAGCGGGTGCCGCCCAGCCGTTGCCGGGTGCGCGGGTGAATCGGAAAAACCACCTGCAGGTCGGTCGAGATGTTTTCCAACGCTTTCATGATCTTCGTCAGCATCACCGGCTCGTCCACGTTGGATGGACGATGCAGCGTCACCAAAGCGTACCGCTCGGCCAGCCCCGGCAGCGCCGGACGTTTCGCGCGGTCGAGCAGACGGACCAGCGTGTCGATCATGCAATTGCCGACCATGAAAATCCGGTCCGCGGCCACGCCTTCGGCGCGAAGATTATCGTCGCCATCGCTGGAGGGCGTGAAAAACCAATCGGTGATCCGGTCGGTGAGGATGCGGTTGATCTCTTCCGGCATCGTCAGGTCGCGCGAACGCAGGCCGGCCTCGACATGTGCCACACGGATGCCGAGTTTCGCCGCGACCATCGCCGCCGCTATCGTGGAGTTCACGTCGCCGTACACGATCACGACATCAGGGTTCTCTTTGCGCACGACCTGCTCGAACCGCACCATGATTTCCGCCGTTTGCACCGCGTGGGAACCGGAGCCCACCCCGAGATTGTGGTCGGGCTCCGGCAGGCCGAGCTCGTCAAAAAAGACATCGGACATCTTCCGGTCGTAATGCTGGCCGGTATGCACGAGCACCTGCCGCACCGACGGATGCTCGCGAAACGCAAAATAGACGGGCGCGGCCTTCATGAAATTGGGCCGCGCACCCACAACGTGGAGAATAGTTGGCATAGGAATGAATGGTCAGATTGTGGCGGCCGGAGCCGCCAATGTGAAGAGAGTGCGATGGGCCTCGGCGATTTCCGCCCACGCAATCGGCGCCGGCCCGCCGTCACGCAACGCCGTGACAAATGCCGCCGCTCCCGCCGCGTGCCCTTTGTCCTGACGCCACTGCGAACGCGATTTGAGACCCGGCCAGCCGAAGCCGCGCAACGTGCGAAAATTATCCAGTTGCAGCACTCCGCCGCCGGCAAACACCTCGATGCGTTCCTTCGGGAACGACTTGTCGCCGTTCGCCAGATAGTGGATGGTGCCGATCGCCCCGTTCGCAAATTCCAGCATGATCGTGGCGACATCTTCGACCGGCTGACCGCCCGACGTCGCGCGCACCACCCGCATCGCCTGCACCGGAGCCCCGGCCAGATGACGCAGCAGATCCACAAAATGAATGCCCTCACCCAGCAATCGGCCGCCGCCCGTCTCACTGTCTTTGGCCCAATGTTTGTCTGGCAACGCACCGGCGTTGACCGTCGCGATCAAAGCAGAGGGACCGGCCGTGCCCGTGAGCAAACGGCGCATTTCCACAATAAGCGGAGCGAAGCGCCGGTTGAAGCCGACCATAACCAAGGGGTGCGCGGAGGATTTCGCCAGCAGCGTCTCGATCCGCATGAGCTCGGCTTCGTTCAGGCAAAGCGGTTTTTCCACGAACACATGCTTGCCCGCCGCCAGCGCCGCCTCGGCGAGCGCCGCGTGGGAATCGTGGCGCGTGGCAATGACCACCGCATCGATCTCGGAATCGGAAAAGATCTCCGCTGCGTCCGTCGCGGCTCTTTCAAAACCAAACTTCCGTCCAAAATGCGCGGCACTTGCTCCTCCCGCCGAAACCAGTGTCCGCAACCGGGCGCCAGTCGCGACCAAAGCCGGCAACAAAACCTGACCGGCGTAATTGCCCGCACCGATCACCGCGAGCACGGGAGCACGACCCGTGCCTTTGACCGAGGCGGTTGGAGTGAGCTGCACGATCCGCGCTGTCGGAGACGGAGTCCCGCTCGTCGTGGGATAATCGAGCACGATGCCGAGCTGTCCCCCGGCCAGCATAGCCTGATAACCGTCGAGCGCCCGGTCGAAAGGAAATCGCACGCTGGTGAGTGTCCGGCAATCGAGCCGGCCTGCCGCCATGAGTTCCAACACGGCTGAGAAATTGCGCTGTTCCGTCCAGCGCACCAAACCGAGCGGATAATCCCGTCCGTTGATTTCGTAGCCGGGATCATAGCGACCCGGTCCGTAGGAACAGGAAACCTGAAACGTGATTTCCTTCTCGTAGAAATCGGCGCGGTTCAGTTCGAGACCGGTCACGCCCACGAGCACAATCCGCCCGCGCTGCCGGCACATGCGCGCCGCGTTGCGCACCGGATCGCTGCTGGGCGTCGAGGCGCAGATCAAAACGGCATCGACGCCCCCGCCACCGGCAAACGCGATGGCCGCCGGCACCGGATCGCCGCCCGCTCCCGGCACGATCGCTTCCGCGCCAAACTTGCGCGCCAGCTCCGCCTTGCGCGGATCAAGATCCAGCCCCAGCACGCGCAAGCCCTGTGCCCGCAGCAATTGCACGGCGAGCAAGCCCACCAGCCCGAGCCCCACGACGACCACCGACTCGCCCAGCGTCGGCGCTGCGAGCCGGATGCCCTGCAACGCAATCGCCGCCAGCGGCGTGAAAGCGGCCGCGTCAAGCGACACTCCTTCAGGCACACGCGCACAAAGATGTTTGGGCACGCACACGATCTCGGCGTGCGGACCGTTGGTCGCCACGCGGTCGCCCGCGCGAAATTCTTCCACGCCTGCACCCGCAGCGAGCACCGTGCCCGACTGGCAATAACCCATGGCGATGGGCTGATCGAGTTTCGAGCGCACGGCTTCGAGCGTCGGCATCAGGCCATCGGTGCGGATTTTCGCCAGCACCTGTTTGACGCGCTCAGGTTGCTGCCGGGCCTTGTCGAGCAGACTCGCCCGCCCGAATTCGAGCAGCATTTTTTCCGTGCCCAGAGACACCATTGTGTGGGCGGTGGCCACCAGCACATGCCCCGGACGCACACCCGGCGCCGGCACCTCCGCCAGAATGGTTTCTCCCGAGCCAAGGTTTTGGAGGATCTGCTTCATACCTTGTCTCCAACCGGTTCCTTTCGCGCCACAATTAACAGGAGCGGGTGGGACCAGCCTTCGGCGTGCAACCAGGTCCATCCTGATTCGGCGAGAATTTTCCGCCAAGCCCCGGCTCCGGCACGGTTCACCGAGGTCTGGAGATAGCGGGCCCGGTCGGACTGTTTCCCAAATGGATTCAGGGAAAATTCCGCCATCAGCAGCTCCCCTGATTCCAGCCAACGCAAAGGATGCATGGGATTCGGCACGGTCACGAGCAAGGTGGCTCTTGGTGCCGCCACCCGGTGCCATTCCTGAAGATAGGCGGACAAAGGCACCAGGTATTCGGCCACGCTGGACGCAACGATGGCGGAAAATTCACCGTCGGGAAACGGCAGCACGACTCGGCCCTGCTCCTCGGGCCGCAGCAGCTTGAAATCGATCCCGGTTGCACCAAACCGGGCCTCGGCGCGCTTGATCATGGCCGGGGCCTGATCAATGCCTGATACCCGATAGCCGGCTTGGCTGAATGTTGAGGAGAGATCCCCCGAGGCACAGCCGAAGTCGAGCAGGCGCGTCTTTTGCGGCACATGCTTGCGCAGCATTTCGCAAAACCGGCGTTTCCGGTGAATCATCGAGCCGTCTTCGTGATATTTGTCCTCCCAGGTGGTGGCGATCGAATCGAATAGTTCCCGGGCGGGTATCCCGTCATTGCCGTTTGCTTGAGCTGTTTGTTCAGACATAAATTGGGTTGCTCCGGCCGGAGACTTCGCTGTGTCCGTGCCTTCTGTTGCTTGAAACACCGTTTCCTTATCCGGCTGGCCGCGATAGATCCCGTCCAGACGCTGCGCCAACGCGGGCCAGGAATGTTCACCCCGGACGTACGCGGCGGCGATTCGGCTCATTTGCGCGTGCTTCGTTTCATCGCGCAACAGGAGTGCAATGGCCTCGCCGATTTCCTTTGGCTCCGGACGGACTTCCTTGAGCGCACCGGCAGCGACCGCCCGGTGCATGTAGCACCCCGGAGTAACCACTGACGGAACTCCGAAACTCATGGCCTCGAGAATGGCGAGCGCCATCCCCTCCGACTCGGAAGGATGCGCAAAAACGCGGGCCGCACCCAAGGCACCTCGTTTCCCTCGCTCATCCAAAAAACCCGCCCAATGAACAATCCCCCCGAGCCGGTGGCGCTCAATCAACGCATCGAGCTGCACCGTATAGCGAGGATCCATCTCGCGGTCACCGCAGATGACCAGCCGCGCGGACGGAGCGGCGGCGCAAACGGTGGGCATCGCTTCGATCAGATGATGGATGCCTTTCTTCGCCGTGATCCGCCCGACAAAGACCACCAGGCTCTCGCGGTCCACCAAGCCAAGTCGGTCGCAAAAACCACGGATTTCTTCGGCGGTGGCCGCCGGCTGCGGCTCAATGCCATTGCCGACCTCGTAGAGGGGCGTCGTCACGCCCAAGAGCTTCAATTGCCGGCATTCCTCTCCCGTCAGACCGATCAATCCGCGGGCCAGATTGAAATTGGAGCGCGAAACCAAGTTGATATAGATGCGCTTTTTCAGCGCTTTCCAATTCCATCCCTGCAGCAGCACCGGATCAAACGCCCCGTGCGCATGAAAAAAAACCGCCTTGGAAAACCGACGGGCGGCCGCGGCCGCGACGCGGTTGAGCGGCAGAAAACTATTGTGCGCATGGATGACATCAAACCGGTCATGCTCGCGAAACAGCGCCTCCCGAATCGCCTGCGAGTCCCAGTGGAATTTTCCAGGGAAATATCGGATACGAAGATTGCTTCGCACGGATAGCTCCGGACGGTCACCAATGGTAAGGATCTCCACGACATCACCCCGGGCAGCCTGCGCCCGGGCGAGTTCGTAAACCATTTTCTGCACCCCGCCGATGAACCGGCCGGGCTCGCACTCATAAACCACGTGGGCAATACGCATGAATCAGTTCGCCAGTTTTTCCGCCCGGAACAGCCGGCCCGACAGCACCCGCTCCCGCATCCGGCGTCGCGCGGCCGCAGGCAACGGACGCTTCCGGAAATAATGGTAGATGAGAAAAAGCGGCAGGACCGTAAAACAGAAGTTCATCGTGGTCTGCGGCAGATAACCCCGGCCGAAAAACACATAGAGATAACCCAGGCAGGAACAGTAAATCGCAGTCGCCAGTTTGTCGCGCATCCGCTGGCCATACCAGAACCACAATTTCTTCGCGGCATAGCCGAGTAAGAGTGACGAGCCGATCAAACCGGGCCACCAAAAGGCGATGTACCATTCGCCAAAATACGGCACCGCCTGCCCCGCCGCATAGGCGTCCTTGCTCTCAAACGATGCCGCCATGATTGTCAGGGTTTCCGAGCGCGGCTTCTCCGGCCAGAGCATACTCGGAATGGGATAGGCTGCTGTGACGATCAGCGGGTCAAAATAGGTCAAGGGATACCGCTCTGGCACTGCATCCGTCACCGCACAAACGGAATAAAATATACCTGCCTCACTAAAACCGTTCTGCAGCAGATCCCCAGCACTCGCTCCCTTCGCCCGTTCCAGGGACAAACCGGTGAAATAATTCCGGGTCATGCCGATCAGGCCCATGCCCATGAGAAACGCGATTCCGCCGACCCCTAGCAATAGAAGATTGGGCCGCTTGCACCGCCAAAGATAATATGCCGAGTCGAGTGCGATCACTGTCCAAGCGATGCGATACCGGAATCCGGTATTCACGAAGAAAAGCATCGCCAGCACGAACACCACTTTGAGCACCAGGAGCACCGGCAGCAATTTGCTGTCCAACCAAAAAAGCAGGAGCACAACCATGCCAGGGATGACGAGATTGCCCGCATAGAGAAAATAAGAGATGAAAGGATTGACGCTTCCGGCCATTTCCGTCGCGTACGCGGCATCGGAGGACAACGGATTAAACATGCTCAGGCCGCGGCCGGAAAGCACCGCCCAGACCGCCATGCAGAAAAACGAAAAAGCGCCGAGAACGAGCGAAGTATAGAACAGGCGCGGGTCATCAAACGTCGCGATCCGCAAGCGTTTCGGTTCTTTTGGAATCATGTAGCCCGCGAAGAAAGCGAGAAAGGCCACCAGGGAAGCGAGCCAGCCTTTCCAGAAGATCTCCCGGTAGTCCACCCCGAGAAATACGGTCTCTTTATTGTACACTAACAGGAACGGACCGATGATCATGTAATAGAGCATCAGAGCACTGAACATTACCAGAGGCGACCAGAGGTGGGCCGGAGACTTGAACCAGGCATGGAAGATGATTCCGACCGCCAAACCGATCAGTGGCAGCAATACGGCGAATTCAATTGGACTCAGACTGGGCATAAGGGTGTCAGCTTTGGCGTGTTGGCGATTTGCTTTTCGGACTGAGGGAGTCAGCCGACTTTGGCCGGCGGACGAAAGCCGTGCCCATCGAGGTTCGCACCGCGGGTTGCGGGGACCGGGTTCGCCGGTTGGGCAATGCTCCACCGGGGTTCCGGCCGGGCCGTCGTCGGATTTCGGCTCCATTCGACGCAGGCCAAAAAATGATCGGTCATCGCCGCGCAGCCGATCACCGCCTCAACCTCGGCGGGGTCGACCACGAACCGGTCCCGCTGCCGGTGAATCTTCGCCAGCGCTTCCGCGATTTCGTGCGCCTCACACCGGCTCACCACCGCACCCCATTCCGGACGGTGCCGGACCAGTTCCTCGACGCCACAGTTCGCGGTGACCACCACCGGTTTCCCGGCATGCAGCGCTTCATTCATGGTCAGACCCCACCCGTCAAAATGCGAAGTCAAAACCGCCACATCTGCCGCGGCAAAGCGGGCCGGTATCTCCTCCGGTCGCACCGCGCCCTCAATGGCGACAAAGTCTTTTATCCCGAAAGCCGCCGCTTCAGACCGGTATTGCTGCGCAAGCGGCCCCGCCCCCACCAAACGCAAGATCGCCGGAATCCCCTCCTGCCGGAGGAGAGCCACCGCCCCGATCAGGGGCGACACCCCTTTGCGCTCCACGAACTGGCCCACATAAATTATCTGAAAATTATCGTCGTCTGATCGGGCTGAGGCGGCTGGCACCGGCGAGACGAAATAGGCAAATTTGAAAATCTTTTCCGCCGTTACGCCAATCGAACGATAGTAGCTCCCGGCCTTTCGTCCGATCACAAAGATGCCTCGGCTGCGATTGACCATCAACCGGCCAACCCACCGCTTGATCCCACCGATCAGTCCCCGCCGTTCCAACGCCGGATTGGGCGCCTCCGAATGAAAAAACAACGGAGCCCGGAAAATCCACAGCAACCACGAAGCCAGTACAAACGACGGTACGCTCCAGACTCCGTTCACCAGATGCACTGACCGGCGCTCCCGCCAAGCCGTGCGAACCACCGTGGTGAACCAATTGCCCCTGCTCAGAAAAGTCTGCGCGAATTTTTCCTGCCCGGCGTCAGTCCAGCCCAAGGCCCGGCGCTGCTGAGGAAGTTCTGTGGCGTAGCATACGGCCAGCGTGATACCGGCGCGACCGGATAGCTCGCGGAAAAATGCCGTCTGATAATGCGACGGCTGATTCATCCAAATGACGATCCTCATGATGTCCTTCCCTCCTCGAATTCGGACAACGCCGCATTCACGCCGGTGCGGAAACGCGCCCAGGTCCAGTGTCGGGCCCTCTCCTGCGCCGCCGCACCCATCACCGCCACGCGTGATCGGTCTTCGATAAAATACCGGATTTTCTCCACGAGAAAACCCACGTCGCGAATGGGGCCAACAAACCCATCGGTGCCCTCACGCATGATGTCGGGACCGGCCGTGTTGCTCGTGGTGATCACCGGCAGCCCGACGGCCATCGCCTCGAGCAGCACCAGAGCGAACGATTCCACCAGCGAGGGAAAGACAAACACATCGGCCCGCTGGAGTTCCCGGACCAGTTCTTCCCGACTCACGTTCCAAAGCATGCGGAAAGGCACGTCCTGATAAGCTTTCAGCAAGGGATCGTCCTTGAAACCGCGCCCGATCAAAATGATTGCAACGGAACCGGCCGGCAGTTGCCGCACCGCTTCAAACAGATACCCGAGCCCTTTCCGCTGCACGAGCGCCCCGACAAAGATCAGCCGCAACGGACCGGGGTGCGTCTCAAAGGCCTGGCGCGGCGGGAACGCGGTGAGATCAACTCCATATGGCACCACCCGGATTCTCTCGGCCGAAATGCCCGCTTCGATCAATGAATGCCGGGCGAACGTACTGGGTGTGATCACAAAATCAGCGAGGTGCGCCTCCCCGGCCAGGCGGGCGAGTTCCGCCGCGGGCAAATTCAATTCCTGCTCGACGGCAAGCGACAGTTTTCCCGCGGGAAAACATTTCAGCTCCTCGCTCAAAATCCGGCGCGCCATGGTCGGATGCGGATGAACCTGGAAAAGAACTTTCCGCACCTGCGGCCCGAGACCCGCAAAAGCGCTGTCGGCATAATAGCTGTAGGAAAGCATGTTTGCTCCGCTGGCCTTTGCCGCCCGCGTTGCCGCCCAGCCCAGCAATTTGTCCCGGAGCGGGGTGAGAAAAGTATGCCGGCCCGTCCGGTCGCCAATCCGCACCAAAAACGACAGCCACACATTCTTGACCCGGCGATTGTCCAGTCCCGCGCAAACCCGGCCGGCCGAACGACGTGTGGCCGGCAATGTCCGCAGCAGCCACCGCAACCAGCCTGGCGCCGCCGGACCGTAAAAATCCGTCTGCAGGCTCTCCAGTCGTCCCGAATCGGCCAAGGCCAGCGCGACCTGATACCCATCGCGCGCTCCGGCATGGACAGTGACATACCGTATTATGGCCATATTTCGTCGAGTGTCAGATAATCCTTCAAACGGACGATCCGGCCGCTTTGGGTGCGCCAGTTACGTGCGACCAGAAAGGGCAGCCACGGCCAGAACGTGGCCGGCATCATCCGCGCCACCTCCCAAGCCCGGGCTCGCTGACCTTTGAGGATCTCGGTCGCGATGGCCGATGCGCCGATCGAGACCGCCTTCAAAAATCCCACGACCGGAGGACGCCAGCCCGTTGCCAGATGGCGGGCCGGGCCGGTGCGGAATTCCGGCCAGAAACTCCGATGGTCGCTCACCGAACGCAGCGTCTTTCGCGCCGCCACCGCCACCTGTGCCCCGTGAATCCGAGTCAACGTAAAGGTGCCTGGCAAGAAAAGGTAGTTCCAATGCAACAGCAAACCCGCCCACCCAAACGTATCAAAGTGCATGAATCGTTCATCAAATCCGCCAAGTCTTTTCCACGCCGTACGCCGCACGCAGGCGTTGGTCAAACCCGGAACTTCTTCGACCGGCCGGCCGTTGAGCATCGCCTGCACCATCAAGCGCCCGTCATGCACGCGCCCGGGTGCCAAGGCCGGCGGCGACACCGTTCTGAGCGCGGCAGCTCCGGCGTAGGCACGCGGCTTACCGTCAAAAATATCCTCTGCATCCACATAAACCCTACGACCGTAGAGCAGTCCTGTGCCATGGCCAATGAGACCAAGCGTGGCGTCAGCCCCAGCCAACTCGCCGGCAACCCGCGTCAAACATCCGGGAGCCATGACATCATCATGACAAAAGAATTGGATCCACTCGCCGCGGCAAAGATCGGCCGCACGATTGGTGTTGGCGACTTGTGACACGGTGGCTGATGCCCGCTCATGCCGAACACGAGAATCTTTTCGTAGCCGCTCGACAATGATTGCGGGGGTTCCGTCGGTCGACGCATTGTCCGCCACGACGAGTTCGAAGTCGCCGAAATCCTGCGTCAGGATCGAATCCAACGCCTCGGCGAGAAAGTCTGCCCCATTGAACACGGGCAGCGCGATTGAAATCAAAGGCATCTGTGAACAGCCGTCATTCAAACTTATACACCACGGTGTCGATGGGATCGTAGGCGCGGTCGGCGTAGGCCAGCAGCATTAACCGGCTTCCGTCAGTGGGATTCGAAAATGCGTGTGCAATTCCCTTCGGCACATGGACGGTGCGGGGCTCGGTGGCGTCCAACGCCAATTCCGCGCGCTCCCCGGAGCCCGGATCAGCGAGCAAAAGCAGGCAACGACCTTCCAGCACGGTGAAGAATTCGTCCGTCAGCGGATGGAAGTGCCCTCCGCGAACCTGACCCGGTTCCGCCCAGACCACATAGATCTCGCCAACTTCGCGGCGCAGCCCCTCCTCATCACCCCGTAACACCTTCAACAGGCCTCCGCGAGGATCGCGCATGAACCGCCGCTCGTTTATATGAATGCGATTGAGCAAATTCATGGTTTGGCGGAAATGTAACTGACAATACCCTCTTCGAGCGACACTGTCGGGCTCCAGCCGATGAGCGCAAGCAGCGCTCGACCGTCCAGTTCAAGGTGGCGCATCGTCTCGTCGCGAGTATTTACGGTGCCGAATACAGGCTCATCCGTCCGTCCCAAACAACGGAAGACCGTCCGCACTATGTCACCCACACTGAGAGCACCAACCGGAGCCGCGTGCAACACGCCTGTTGGCAATGATTCATTGATTGCTCGGCCAACAAGCCGCGCCGCATCTGAGACATGAAGATACTGCCGCTTTTGCATGCCGGCGCTGAGTGCCGGGACCACGCCGCGCTGCAGGCAGTCGACTACATATGGAATCACCCGGGCACGCTCCTCTCCATAGCCGTAAATCGTCGGCAGCACAAAATGGTGCACTCGCACGGGCCAATGCCCAAAAGCCAGTCCACGGCTCAAGAACCGTTTGGCATCGCAGTAGGCGTTCGGCACGCGAAACAAGGCACCGAGAAAAGCAGGCTCGTCAAAAGCGCAGGGCTGAGGCGCGTCACCGATCTCAAAATACGAGCCAAAACTGATCCATTTGCCCACAAAACTCGCCCGAGCCAGTTCAGCCAACAGTCGCAGCGGGTATACTGCGTTGGCAAAATAAAGCTCATCGGCCGTCGCCCCGCTTCCCGACTGCACTCCAGCCGCCACCGCATAGATGATCGCGTCGTAGCCGGCTAAAGCCTCCGCTTGAACAGGCTGGTCGGGCAACGCAAACGACAGCCAGCGAGTGCCCGTCGGAAGCGCAGCCGGTTCCTTGCGTGAAAAAAGCGTCACCTCATGTCCCTGGCCACACCACTCGGACAACGCGGAGCGGACGAGGAATGAGCTGGAACCTAGAATGGCAATACGCAAGGGCAGACTAATTTAATCGGAGATCAACCGGCTGAGAGTAATCAAAGAGATCACGCTGAGTTTCTAGCAGCGCATGTGCCGCACCCTGCTCGGTCACCGCCCGGTACCAACGCACCGTACGCGCAATGGTCTCGGTAAACGTCCAGCGCGGCTGCCAGGCGAGCGCGTGGCCGGCCTTGTCGATCGCGAGCATGAGCCGCCCCGCCTCGTGTGGTGCGGTCGGATCGCTCTGATCGACCCAGGCGCCCGGCCAATGAGACAGGACTTCCAAGACCACTTCGCGCACACTGCGGTTCGCGGCCAGGTGCGGTCCGAAGTTGAACGCACCGCACAACGGGACGAGCGCGGCTTTGTCGCCACGCGCCTGCGCCACCGCCAGTTGCGCCGCGAGCTGCAGATAGCCGCCGAGCGGTTCCAGCACGTGCTGCCAGGGCCGCGTGGCATTGGCGTTCCGCACTGCCACCGCTTCGCCTCGCGCCAGTGCGCGCATGCAGTCTGGCAAGATGCGGTCAACCGCCCAGTCACCGCCGCCAATGACGTTGCCGGCCCGGGCTGTGGTGACCGCAACGGGCAATCCGGACGAAAAAAACGAACGCCGATAGGCCGCAGCAACGATTTCGACCGCCGCCTTGCTCGCACTGTAGGGATCGTGTCCGCCCAGAACATCGTCCTCCCGGTAGCCCTGCAACCATTCACGGTTCTCATAGCACTTGTCAGTGGTGACAATCACCACCGCACAGGGACGGTGTGCAGCCCGGGCGGCTTCCAGCACATGAACTGTTCCCTGCACATTGGTCGCGAATGTGCCCACGGGATCTTCGTACGAAAGTCGGACCAGTGGCTGTGCGGCCAGATGGAAAATGAAATCCGGGTCAGCCGCGCACAACGCCTCTCTCACTCTCTTCAGGTCACGGACATCGCCCAGCGTGTGGCCTTGGAGTCGCCCGGCGAGTCCAAGCTGATCAAACAGCGCCGGCGAAGTTGGCGGCGGCAGCGCAAATCCGTGCACCTCGGCCTTCAGGTGCAGCAGCCACTCGCAAAGCCACGAGCCTTTGAAGCCGGTATGTCCTGTCACCCACACGCGCTTTCCCGCGAAGGATGAGGCCAGATTTATCGGGTAGTTTGTCATACGTTGATTTTGTGTCACCACGTCTTCCAAGGGGCCTTGCCCGACGACCAGAGGGCTTCGAGGTGCGTTTTGTCCCGCAGCGTGTCCATTGGCTGCCAAAAACCCCGGTGCTGGTAGGCGGCAAGCTGGTTGTCGCGTGCGAGCGCCTCCATTGGATCGCGTTCCCAAAGAATGCCGTCGTCGGTGATGCGTTTGACCACGGAGGGCTCCAACACAAAGAACCCGCCATTGATCCAAGCCCCGTCGCCCCGCGGTTTTTCCAGAAACTTCCGCACCTCGAGGTCTTCGATCTCAAGCGAGCCGTAACGTCCCGGCGGCTGGACCGCCGTGACCGTGGCCTCCCGCTTTTGCTGCCGATGAAAGCTGACCAGTTCGCGAATATTGACATCGCCCACTCCATCGCCGTAGGTGAAACAAAAAGCCTCATCACCCAGGTATTTGCTGACGCGCCGCAATCGGCCGCCCGTTTGAGTCTGCTCGCCGGTATCGACAATGGTCACGCGCCACGGCTCGGCGAATTTCTGATGCACCTCCATCCGGTTGTGCTCCATGTCGAACGTGACATCCGACATGTGGAGGAAGTAATTCGCGAAGTATTCCTTGATGACGTAACCCTTGTAGCCTACGCAAATGATGAAGTCGTTTACCCCGTGGGCGGAGTAAATCTTCATCACATGCCACAGAATCGGCCGGCCCCCGACCTCCACCATCGGTTTGGGTCGGAGATTGGTCTCTTCACTTATCCGCGTGCCGAGGCCGCCTGCGAGAATTACACATTTCATAGGATTACAGTAATTGGTTATCAGGTGGCGGAAATTGCGGTCTGCTTCAGCGCATTGCGCCGGGCATTGCGCCGGACAAAGGCCCCGTAAAATCCGGGGGGGAGACAGTGTATCACGAACATCCGCAAACGGTCCTTAAGACCGAATGTCTTGTCATCGCCCGCTAACAGCAGGCGCCAGACCGCGCGCAACCGACCGGCTTCAATCAGACTTTGCTCAGTGGTCGCCCGCGCCTCCGCCTTGGCAAGGAGAAACTCGGCCTCGCGGATCAAAGAAGAATCCAACTTCAATCTGGTTCTCGCCGTAGCCAGGTCTGCCTGCATGGCTTTGATTGTACGCGCCCACCGCGCGACCCCTTTGCAATACGACTCCGCCTCCGTGGAACGCGCGATGTGCCGGTTAAAGGCATTTTGCGTATGCCGACGATAATCGACTAGGATCTCCGGGACAAACTCCATCCCTCCACGCAGCGCGGCACGAAATCCAAGCAGGACATCTTCAAAAGGCACCTGCGGATCCATCGGGCCGAAGTCTTCCATCACCCGTCGATGCCACGCTTCACTCGCTCCGATGTGACTGGACCAACCTCGTGCATAAAAACGCGCATCAAAAACGGGGTGTTCGCGCAATTGATCACCGTCTACCCCCAAGGTGTGTCCGGTGTCGTCGAACACCCGCACCCGCGAACAAAAACCATCCGCTTGTCGGCCAGAGGCCTCGTAGGCGCGCACAATCGCGCTCACTCGCTCGGGCCGGCTATGGTCATCACCCGCCATGATGACAACCAGTTCACCCCGGCACAGCTCAAGGCTGCGGTTCACCTGTCCGACAATGCCCAAATTTTTTTCGTTACGATGCACTTTCACGTTCCGTGCGCCCGTATGGTGGGCGACATAATCGCGGATCATAGCCAGAGTGCCATCATTCGACGCATCATCGACAATCACGATTTCCAGCGGTTCGTAAGTCTGTGCGAAAGCCCCTTCAAGGGCATGCCGCACATATTTTTCCTGCTGATAAGCCACTACGAGTACCGAGACCAAGGGTGGTTCTGGCATAATTTCTTTTTGTGTCATAGCGGGAAATGGCTCGAACAAAGCAGGGCAGTCGCCAGGAGCATGCCCGTCTTCTTTTTTCCGCCCCGGACAAAGGACAAAACAAACTCAAGGGATCGGGGCGACACATGCATTATCGCATAACGCAAAACGCGCGCGAAAGGCACGCCGTGAAACATGCCCAGCACAATGCTTTTCCAAGGACGCAATCCTCGTGCGGTAAAGACTTCCAGTTCGACCAACAGATTGCGCAGGGTTCTTTCGCCGGTTAACCGTATTTCCTCGGCGAGATTCGCGTCGATCCAGCCGCGACTGAGCGCCCGTTCGACATCCTGCAGCCGTAGCCGCGCGATTCCGATCTGGTTGGTCACTCGCTTCGCCTGGGTTGCGCGGTAGATCTCGCGGGACGGATTAATCCCCGAGTTTTGATACATATTGTGCTCATGGGCCCGATAACGCACCAAGGGGCGGTCGACATATTCCCCGCGGCCAATGAGCGCGGCGCGAAAAGGGAAGACCAGATCTTCCTGGTAAACCCCCTCGGGCATGGGCTCAAACCGGTCGCGCAAATCACGATGGATCGCCTCGGTCGCCCCGAGCGCTCCGTTCATATTGGCGACCAGCGCTCCGGCCGAAAGATTCAGGTTCCAGGCGGGAAGAAAGAAAAGGCCCTGCGGCTGGCCGGCCCGGTCTACCACCATTGCGTTGGAGCAAAGATAGCGAATCCGCCCGGGGTCGGCGAGAAACCGGTCGCGCAACACCGCAGCGCGGTCCGGTTCGGAAATATCGTCACCGGAAAAGATCACGAACAGATCGCCCTCCGCCTCCGCCAACCCGCGTCGCAGCGATTCAGCCCACCCCACATTGACCGGATGCAACACCAGTTTGACGCGCATCCGGACCGATTCCCGCTCGGCAAATTCACGCAAGATTTCTTGGGAACCATCATTTGACCCATCATCGCACAAAACGACATCGTGCCATTCGATGCCTTGCTGGCCCGCCAGTGACGCCAGTGCTTCCGAGAGGAAGGCCCGATGGCGACACGAAAAAAATACGGCAGAAAGTTTCATCAGACGGGTTGGTCTCCAACCAGCACACCTGAACCCGGGCCACCGCCGGACAACATGCGCGGCAACGCCGCCGCGACAAAGGCCCAGTACAACGCGTAGAGCACAATCCAGGCGACCAGCGCACCGCGAGCGCCGCCCTCTCCGCCCGCTCCAACCAGAGCCGTCGAAAGACCGACGTAGAGCGTGTTGAAGATTATTTCGCTGACGATGAACAATCCCGTCTTCGCGCGGGCGAGCATCACAAACGACATGATCCAGCTCCCAATCTTCAGGAAATCACCGGTGAGCTGATAGGCCAGGAGGTCTTTCATCGGCTGGAACTGTGGGGAAAAAAGCATCGGGACCAGCCAACCACGCGCCAGCCAGATCAGAAAAAAACCGCCGGCCAGAACCGGCAAAATCAGCGCATAGCCCCGCTTTAGCTCTCGCACCACCCCAGAAGGATCCAAGGAGGAAAATTTGGGCAGAAAGTACACGCTCAGGGTGGCGGTGAAGAACATCAGATAGGCGCTGGAGAGCCGCATAAGCGCCTGCCAATAACCGGCTTCATCGGCGCTGCATCGTTGGATAATCCAGCCGCGGACCGCGATCTGCGCCACGGGGGCGCAGAGACCGGAGACCACGGCCATCAACGCAAAATTTCCCAAGCGCCGCAGGTTCTCGCGATCGCCCTCCCACGCCAGCCGGCCCAGCCGCAGCCAGGCATGGCGCCGCAATTCCGGCAACAAAATCACAAAAATCACGGTGGCCGCCAAAACCGCCGAAGCGAGCGCGCCGGCGAGGCCAAAACACCACGGCAGCGCCACCGACACTCCGAGACCCACGATGCTTTGCGCGATGTTGATGACCGTCAGCCGCCGCACATCGCCCAGCCCGTTGATGACGGAAAGCACCAGGCTGTTGATCGAAAACACTGGGAGCAACGCGCCCAGCAATGCGAAGACCCACCAGTACTCCGGAGCCTTGAGCAACCAACGCGCCAGCACATAGGAAATGCCGGCCGTGAACCCTCCGACCGCCAGGGAAGCCCAGAAAGCAATCGTGAAGGAAAGGCGCAGGAACGCCTCGCGCCGCACCGGATCGTCGCGCCATTCGGCGGTGTATTTCACGACCGCCGTGCCAAAGATCCCGCTCGAAATATTTTGCAGAATGCTCGAAACATTTTGCACCTGCCCGATCAGCGCCATGCCCGGCGGTCCGGCGATCACCGCCACAACCTTGTTCGTCACGAAACCCGCTGCAACCTTGATGACGGTGGACGTACCTGTGAGCAGGCTCGTGCGGAGAAGGTTCATGATCAGAGAAAATTACCATGAAAATGGCCTTTGGCAGAATAACCGAACAGCTTCGCCAGCATGGCAGTGACAATGATTTTTTTATCCGTCGACGTTTGGTTTTGTGGAAATCGGCTATCTTCTGACCGAGCTTCGCTCCGTCGCTTCCGGCTGATAGAGGCGACTGCGGAGGAAAATGCGGAGAGGCGCATCGGAAGGATTGATCGGCCCGGGGAACGGAGAAATTCCAGTCCAAGGGTAGAAAAAATGAGGCTTGGCGGCGCTGGCCTGGCAGAGGGTTGAGACTCCGGCAGGCAGTACCGCTAAACGGACTGAGAGAGTGCCGCGCCCCTGTCCTTTCCTTCAAGAACTGGCTCGTTACATTAAGGCGTCACCTGTGTGTCGGATGCGTTACGGAATTTTTCGGAAGCGATTTCAGACCAAGCCCCCATCTCTTCCCGAACAAAACGAGGCCGGAATGCCCGGCAAGGTTACGAGCAGGTTAAATCGGACGAGTCACCCTTCCCGACCCAGGCTCGCTGCATCAAGAGTCAGCCTCAAGGCGAGCAGGGCCCACGGCCAACGAACACCCCCTGCCAAGCTCGGTCGTAGAATAAAAATCGTAACATTCCCGCTCCGAATTGATCTCAAGCATTATGGTGATCAACCGATCTCTAAGGCCATGAAGGACCAGCTCTTTCATCGTGCCGCTTCAATCGCCAGACGAAAGGGGCGGCCAGTTTAAACACCCGATCCCGTCCGTTCTTGGACCGGAAAATAACCCGCAGGCACAACACCGCTCGCATCGCGCCAATCCATCATATGTTCCGCAATTTGTTCCTCACTCTGGTTCTCGCCGGAGGTGTCTGTGCCCAGGTTCCGCTTGGCGCGACCAAGCAGGAGGTCATTGCGTATCTCGGCCTGCCACAAAGCACGTCAGATTCCCCCAATCAGGAAACCCTGAAGTATTCCGATTGCGCCGTGCAACTCGACAACGGCGTCGTGGTGGATCTGCAGTTCAAGCCCCAGCAGGCAACGGTATTATTCAGCTACGGGGCGTCTCCGCTCCAAACCTCTTTCGCCTACTATCCTTCATTCAATAAAGTGCAGTTAATTGTGGGGCTTAGCGCCAAGGATGGCGGGGACAAGGTCCGCGACGCCTCCGTGGTGCTACGTCGCCAGGGAAACCCCACCAGCCTCGCGAGCACCACCATCGGCCCCTTCAGGAATCTTAGCGCGCGGCTGCTGTGGGACGTTCCTTCCCTGTCCGACGGTGAGTATGAATTGGGCATGACCTTTAACGGGATCGGTTCGGCCGAGGTGGTGATTCCCTTTGTGCGTTACACGATGGCATGGGAACACAACACCTTGGGCAAATCGGACATTGTGGTGCCACCCTTCACTCCGATCCAGATCAATGGATCCGTTGTCAGCACCATCTTGAGGGACCACACCGTGGGTCCGCTGGGTCTGTGGGACCAGGTGCAAAGCCTGGGGCATCCGCTGCTCGACAGCCCGATGCGCCTCGAACTCACCAGCGGCGGCCAGACCATTGATCTCACCGGGGCCAGCCTGAAAATCGCCAGCCAAAGCAATACGCGCGTGGTGACGGAATCCCAGTGGACCAACGGCAAGCTTCAGCTCCAGACGACCGCAGAGTGGGACTATGACGGCATGATGAAATGGACCCTCCATCTGAATCCGATGGTTGCGACCACGGTGGATTCGCTCGTGTTGGTTGTCCCGCTTCGGAACAGAGAGATGCCTCTCTTCCATGCCTGCGTCCCTGGCATACGCATAAACGATGCGGGTTTCACACCCGCAGGCCAAAACAGCGTTTGGAACGGCACCCAAACACACACCTACTTCCAACCCGGAGAAACGATCAGCGGGAACTACGTGCCCTATATCTGGCTCGGGGCCGAGGAACGCGGCCTCAGTGTGTTCGGCGAAAATGACCGGGGATGGATCAATGCCAAAGATGTTCCGTGCCAGGAGTTGGTGCGCCATGGCGAGGTGCTAGAGTTGCGTCTCAATCTGGTCGCTCAGCCCACCGTGCTCAATGCCTCGCGGGAAATCCGGCTCGGTTTCGAAGCGACTCCCATCAAGCCGATGCCTCAAGGCTGGCGGAGATGGGCCGAGAGTTATTCCATGCCATTGCCGGCCGACGGCCGGCTCATCCGGTTCGCCGGCTCGTGCTTGAGTTGGGGAGCCTGGACGCCCTGTCTCGATCTCTACCCGATCAACGAGGATTATAAACTCTTCGAGAAATATGGCGAAGCGCGGCAGACGGGAGTGATTGACGAGGCGTACTTCACCAACTGGGTGGCCCGCTATGCGCCGCTCTTTGCCAAGCTGCATCCCGATCTGGATGCACCGACACTCCAACAAACGGTTCTTAACGAAGTCCATTACGGCGTGCATTTGGCGAGTACCCGCCCCCACAATCTTTTGCTTTACACCAATGCCCGAGGCGTGCGCTTCGACACCCGCGAAGGCCAGACTTTTCTTGACGAATGGAACCGTCAGGCCTTCAGCAGCCGGATTTGGTCGCCACCCAACGGTCCGGCGTACGACCTCAACCCTGGAGAGAGTTTCCGGGACTACGCGATGTGGTATTACAAAAAGATGAAAGTCGCGTTTGCCGACTCCATCTATTGGGACGATATTTTTTTGCAGCCGGATTTCAATGTGGTCTGCAGCGATGCCTATGAAATGCCGGATGGAAAAATCCAGCCTTCGTCCGGACTTTTCGATATGCGGGAGCTGATCCGCCGCACAGCAGTGCTCGATCAGGAATTGGGACTCACCGACTCCGTGAATCAGGCGCACTTCACCAATACCGCCATTGCCCCGATCCTTGCGTTCGCCCGATCCGGTCTGACCTGGGAGGACCGGGGCGGAAACACGGATTATCAGGATCGCTTCCCCCGCGACTATATCCGGGCGGAAAGCATCGGCCGCCAGTTCGGCAACCCTTCATTTGTCCTGGATCTCTTGAGCAACATGCCCGATCCCACCACGCCGGAGGGCAAGGCGAAATACGATTGGATCGATCGCACGTTTGCCGCCACCATTCTGGTTCACGAAATCCGCTACATCAATCCCTGCCTGGCGGATTCGATCCTGAAAATGCTGTATGACTACGGCTATGGCGGGAGCGAGACCCAGACTTTCAACTACTGGGAGGAAAATCTGCCTGTCACCCTCTCGCGGGCGGATGCCTCGCACCTCATCGTGACGAAGCCGGGCAGTGCGATGGTCGTGGTCAGCGATTTTGGCGAAGGCGGCGACGTGTTGCTCACGCTCGACCGAGGCCGGCTGGGCCTGGGCGCCAGCGTGTCCGCGACGGACATGGAAAGCAATCTGCCCGTTGAAGTGACCGCTGACGGCAAAGTGCGGATCGTCCTCCAGAAACACGATTTCAAGATCGTGAAAATCCAGACTCCCTGAAGAGAGCCCACTCGGCCGCAGAATGGCTATTTTTCACCGGCACGTTGGAAAACGATTATATCCTGCTTGCGAAGGGTTACGAGGATCCAGATCAGCACTGGCACGACAAAGCTCGCGCCCATTTGCGTGATCAGCGTTTCCTCGAGCCCGCCCAGCACCTGTTGCCAAAACGGAGTGAGCGTGAGCAACGCAAGATCCGCCGAGTTGTTCCAGATGTAGACTCCCACCGAAAACAGAATGTAGCCATGCACCACGAGCAGGCCCCAGAGCAACGCCCAGCCACGCCGGCGCCAGGGCACGGGTGTGGCCAGAATCAGTGCAAGCAACAACGCCGTCGGCACCCAGCCGACACCGCGGGTGTCGAGTTCCAAGTAGTGCACCGGTCCCTTCCCATCGCGATCTGCCTGATCGCGATTCGCCAGAGCGATCCGCGTGTCGAGCCCATGATGCAGCTCGGCGGGCACGGCTTCAAAGCGCAGCATGCGCCGCTCCCCTTCCCGCGCAAAAACCGTCTGGCCCAGAGTCCGAAAGTACTTTCCGTACGCGGCATTGAAGCCCGGCCAGGGTGCGATCAACAGTCCGTACAACAGGGCGACGCGCCAGAGAAAACCCACGATCAGCTTACGCGGCGGCATGCGGGAGGGTACTGGCCGGGCGCTTCGTCCATCCGATCCAGCCGATCCAAAGCGCAATCGCCACCAGGATAAACACCACCGGCCAGATCTCCACATGGGCCGGGCCAAAAAAACGGGGGTAGTGCAGGCCGATGAAATACAAAGTCACGATGCGGACCAGATTCAGCACCTGCAGCAGCGCCGCTCCGGCCAGAATGCCCATGATTTTTTTTGTGAGGGACGCAGGAAAAGCCAGCAGCGCCGCACAAAAAAACCACGAGGGCTCGATGGCGTCGCAGCCCCGGCGCACCGTGATGGCGAAGCGGGCCGACCGGATCGTGATTTCCGACACGTGGCTGTCCTGACCAAATACGTTCAAGATGCCGTTCGCCGCCCACGCGTTCACGGTCAGGTAGGAATAGAGCAGGTGATCGAAACAGGGCGTCAGGATCAGACCGTAGAAAAGAATCATCAGCGCAGCGAACTTCAGCCCGAAGCGCCAGACCGGGCCGGTGTTCGCATTCCACGCCGACCAGCGCGATCGGATTGAGCCCCACGTCAACCCTGACGGAATCGGCTCCCGGCCAGGAATCATTTTGCTGCGCGCCGGTCCGGACGAGGACGGACGCCGGGAGTTGCGTTGGTGGTCTTTCATTCGGCGTTTGCGTCCGTCGGGTTTTGTCGGCGGAGAAAAAATGCGCCGGCCAAAAATAGCAAGGCCGCGAACACCACAGTTTCCGTTGGTTCGAGCAACGGTGCGTCCGAAGAATTGTCCGTCGGGGGCACGACGCTGTCGATCCACGTTGTGCGCGCCGAGATCCGCGTGGCGTAGAATCCACTGGGTGCCGGAGAGGTTCCGCCGACCAGACTCCAACTGCCGGTGTTTCCGTAGTAAAGTCCGCGCGCATCGAAAATCGCGGCATTGAAACCGGAGCCGGAGTTTGTGGTGTTGAAATACGCGTCCACCGCGGCAGCGACCCCGGCGAGTTTCCAGCCCGTGCCGTCATTGATAAAAACCGGGCCGCTCGAATCACCCACGGCCAGGTGCGCCTCGTTCGTACCGCCCGTCGCGTCGAAGGTCGCATAGAGCAGCTCCCCCCAATATGAACCGCCGTTGACCGACGACGCGACGGCGTTCTGGCCCCAGCGCAACCGGCCGTCACCGGTGCCCCATTGCCAGCCGCGCAGAGTGTTGGTCGCGACGTCGCGCACCTCCACGCCCCGGGTCAGCCCCCGGCCAAAGACGATGAGCGATCGGCCAACCTCGTTGCTGGCACGATAGAGCGGCGCCCAATCTGGAAAAGTTTCGCTGATTTGCCAGACGCGCAGATCGCTCACCGTATCGTCAAACGAGGCGATGGTGGTGTAGCTGACGCCGTTGAGGACAAAGGGATCACCGACGGTCCCACCCACATGGCGCGCCGCGATGAAATGGTGCGGGCCGATCGCCGCGCCTTGAAACCCACCCCAATAACCGGTCCACTGCCAGCCGCTGCCCGCCAACGAACCGGTCGGCGCGGTGGTATTGTAGTTTGGATCGCCGGTGGAGTAAAAGATGACCGCTTCGGCGGGCGCCAGGATCGTACAGAAGAAAAACGCGGCCAACAACGCACTGCGAAGCCTAAGCCCTATGCCTAAGCTCCGCGAGTTATGCCGCCCGATTTGATGCGCCGTTTCGATGGGAATTTCAAACACCGGTTTGCCGCTTCCTGGACAAAAGCGGCGTGGCCACGACGAACAACAGACCGGCCAGCAGCGCGAGCGCCCACCATGGCATCAGGGGAACATCGGAACCGGTGCCGCCGCTTGCGGGCGGATTCACCGTGAGGGTCTGGCTCACAGAAGCGGCCGGCAGATAGCTGCCATTGCCGGCCTGCGAGGCAGTGATGTTCGCCGTGCCGGCACCCACAATGGTGATCGTGCCGCCCGAGACGGTGGCGACCGCAAGGTTATCACTCTGATAGGTCACCGCGAGACCGGACGTGGCCGTTGCTCCCGGACTAAAGGCGGGATCACCGACATTTTTCGCGGGCAGCGCAGGGAAGTTGATCGTCTGGCTGGCTGGCGTGATCGTCAGCGTGCCGCTGGCTGTGCCGGTAAACCCGGGAGAAGTCACGGTCGCGACCACCGCGTAGCTGGTCGTCAGGATCGGTGGCGTGGAGGACCCGTCGTACGTGACCGTGACCGCCAGTCCCGAAGGAACCGTCGTCACCGTCGCAGATTTTGGCGATCCGTCGTAAGCCTGCGTGAGGTTGCTGAGCGTCACGACGGCGGCGGTCGTGTACGGCGGCACCGCCGTGTAGTGGGTGGCCGCTTGAGCCGCGACCGGCGCGGACTCGACGACGCCGTTGCTATCGGTCGCGATGCTGTAGAATTCATAATAACCGTAGCCTTGCGGGAAGGCAAAGTTCGCGGAGTAGGGTGCGGAGGTCGCGGTGCCCGTGGCGGTCCATGCACCCCACGAGATATTGTCGCCCGAGTAGCGGTAAAAATATTGCACCTGCGTGATCGTCGTCTGGCTGGTGACAGCCGTCGTCACCTGCAAATAGGGATGATTGGAGGCGTATTCTTTTGAGTCGAAGCCGTAGGCCGGAGCTGTGGCATCGGTGGAACTTTCGGTGACTGGCTTGACCAGCAGCGAGACCAGTTTGTTACCGCCAAACTTGGTCTGGGCAAAGGACGTCGCATCCCAGGTGTAGAAAGTATTGGTGACACCGGCAGCGAGGGTTTGGGTGTCCAAGACCGCACCAAACGTGGGCTGATTATTCCAGGTGATCGTCGTCTCGCCCCAACTGTCGCTGTCTCCCCCGTGAATTTCGGCTGGCAAAGATGCGCCTGCGGCCGACCAGCACCACATATTCAGCTTGGCGCTGGTGATCGTGGCCCCAGCGGGGATGCTGCTGAGATCGAAGCGCAACCAGGCGCGTTCATCTTGGAAACTCCCGGAGGCGGCGCTTTCGACAAAGAGGTTGGTCGTGTTGTAGTTGTTTGCGGGGTTGCCACTCTCCACCTGCGCGTCCGCGAGCGGCGCCAGCGAGAAGACGTTGCCGGGATTCACGGCGGTCGTGGCCGTGAGGGTGAGCGAACCGTTGGTCGTGCCGGCCGGAACAGGATCGACGTGCGAGGTCGCGGCCGACGCGGGCGGAAACGAAGAGATGCCCAGCGTCGAGGCGAGCACCGCCGTGTCGCAGCGGAAGCGCATGGCGAAACTCTCGCTGGTAGGCACGCCGGTCAGCACGAGGAGGTCATTCACCGCGCCCGGCAGGGTCTTGCTGGAAAACGCCGTGACATCCTCGACCGTGAGTGCATTGCCGTTCTGATCCGCCACGGTGGAAGTGCCCGTTTTCTTGGCGAGGAATTTGATATAGTGATTCTTGTGCCAGTCATCCAGGGCCGTGGGAATGTCGGGTACCACCACCGGCTTGGCCAGGCTGTCGTCATGGCCCACGATCTTGAATTCGACGCCATCGGACTGGATGCCTTCCTGATCAACAAACTCCGGGTCGCCTTGGTAGAAGCTGCCCTTGCCCCAGGTTTCAATGATGTCGCCCCGATGGAGCACGCCAGTCCTGAAGCCCAGATAGCTGCGATAGGCCTCGATTTCCCCCAGGCGATTGGTAGGATTGAAGGAGCCGTCGACATTCACAAGGCTCGCGGGCACCTGCGGGGTCCCGCGATGTTGCAGGGTTTCCGGCGTGGCGTCGAGGAACCGGATGAAGGCGTCGTCAAACGCGGTCGAGGAGTCGGCGTCGTTCAGCATCGTCACCACCGCCCGGTAGCCGCCGGCGAATTCCGTGTTCAGGCTGTAGCGCGAATTACCGGCGTCGTAGGGATTGCCCTGGGGAAATTGCGCCGTGTATTCGACCAAGGCAGTCCGGTTCAGGTAAGTCGAGGTAGTCGGACTTGGATCACTGAAAGGCACGGAGTCGTGGACGTACATGTAATTGCTGATGGCGACATTGTAAGTATGGCTCAGGTCGATCGGCTGGCCGTTGTAGGTGATGCTCGTCGGCAGGCCGTCGAATGCCGTGACAAACCAGCCGCGCGAAAGAGCCACGTCGCAGCCGTGCCCCTTGAAATAATTGAGGATTTCCTGGCCGGTCATCTTGACCAGATAGAGCGTGTCGTCCGCCCACGGATAGGTTTCGTAGATCTGGGTGTAGGTGATCGGTCCGGCCGGAATATCGGAGCGAACCCCGCCGCCGGATTCGATCGAAAGATCACACTGGCCGAACAACTGCACGGCTTTCCACTGGAGCGCATCGCAAATCCAATTGCCCGCCGTGTTGTTGCCACTCCACGGATACTCGTCGCTCGACCACCACTTCATCTTGTTGTCGAGCAGCAGATCGTCAGACGAATAACCGATGACCTGATCCAGGCCGTAGGTGGGATTCGTCGCGGCGTACTGGTCCTTGCGCGTCTGGATCAACGCGGCGATGTCGGGATCCGGGGTGATGTCGGCATTGCGCAACGGATAGTTGGCGTTGCTCAGATATTTGCCCGCTCCATTCACACGCAGTTCGCCGACGTAGTGCATGAAACTCCCCTCTTCGGTGAAAATCGTCTTGTAGTTCAGCGAGGTGGGTTGCCAGACCGAGTCCGCATAAGTGTGCCAATGGCCGGTGATGGCGATTTCGGGCAGCTTGGCCACGCTGTTGTCCACGAGAATGGGCGTGGAACCGCTGGTGCTCGCAGTGCTCAGGTCGCTGTGCCCGTCGTGCGTAAGCAAAATGACCAGATTACAGCCTTGGTTGTTGCGCAGATCGTTCACGTAGTCGGCGAAATGGATCTTGGTCGTATCCGTGCTCGACCAGTCGCATTTCACGACATCGAGGGTGCTGTTCACGATGCTTTCCAGTGAATCGGCCGTTTCGGTCGTGTAGCCAACGATGCCGATCTTGCTGCCGTTCACGTTCACGATGACATAGGGCAGGAAGTAGGGCGTCTTCGTCCCTTTCGCGCAGATGTTGATCGAGATGACGGGAAAGTTCGTCTGATTCTTCAGATTGTTGATGTAGCTGATGTCGCGAATGTCGTGGTTGCCGACAACCATGGCATCAAGACCTCGTCCGTCACGACCGGCGATCGCCCGGAGCTTGGTGTCGAGCAACTGATAAAAAGCCACGTTGGTCCCGTTGCCAAACGAGCCCACGGGATTGCCGGGGCCGTTCCAGTCGCCGACCGGATTGCCTTCGGAGATGTCGCCGCCGTCCAGCACCAAGGCGTCCGGCTGGGCGGCCGTGAGCTGCAGCAGCTTGCCACCCATGTAGGCGGCGCCGCCCGCGTCTTCAAACTGCGTCTGGGGATTGCCGCTGTGCTGGGGGATAATCCACTTGTGCGGGGTCACGCGCGCATGCGTGTCATTCGTGTGGAAGATGGTGAGGTTGCCCAGGACGTTCAGGGTGAGCGATGCCGCGGCCGTGCGGCTCTGTGCGTCCTGCACGGAAAAGTTCAGCAGCTTGGCGCCATAAGAAAGATTGGCGGGCAGAGCGGCCGTATAGGCAAAGGTGTTGCCCGCACCGGCCACCAAGGCCTGCGTCGAAGATCCGCCGATGGCCGAGAGATCGCCCGTTACCGCGAGGCCCGTGCTCGTCGGATTGGTCCCGGGAGCAATGGTGACGGTCAGCGTCACGCTCTCACCCGGAGCCAGCGTACCGACGCTCCCTCCGGCCGTCGCGGTGGGATTGGTCGGGGTCGCCGTCGCGGAGATGACACCGGAGTCCACTGAATTCAGCCCACCGATGACCGCGTGAATGATCGCCGAACCCGCGGCGTGCGGTGTGAAAGTGGCGCTCTTGTTGTCGCCCGCCGGAACAAGGTCACCGCTGACCACGCTGCCTGTGACCGAAGTCAGCGACCAGGTCGCGGCGGGATTGGCCACAAATACATCGGCATTGCTGCGGGAAACCGAGTAGGCGGTGATCGAACTGTTCACGGAAACACTTTGGGCGGCAACAATCGTGCCCGAGCCGTCTGCGGCGGTTTCCACGCGTACCTTCGTGGCGGTCAAACTGGGCAGGTAGGTCGGCGACGCACTGTTGCGCGGCGTCGGTGCGACGACGGTGAAGTCGGCGGCGTTGTTGTCCGTGTCCGTCGAGCCGGAATCCAAGCGCGCCACCGCGGTAGTGTTGCTGGGTGCGGGCGTAGTCCCGCTGCCTTCGTGGCCAGTATTGGCCGTTGTGCCAAAGCCGACAAAATCGACAATGCCCGTTCCAGTTCCGGTGAGGAAAGCACCGGAAAGCGCGGTCGTGCTGCTCACCAAGGCGACTTTGCCGGCGGTGGCGCTCATGTTGACGGAGCCGGTCCCATCCGCGGTGGGCAGATTGGTCGTCCCGCCGGATCCCGCGGCTTCTTGCACAAGAAAATAGCCTCCCGCGGGAATTGAGCCGGTGAGATTCGTGACCTGCCAAGTCGTGCCCGCAGCGCTGGCATATTGAACTGACCAACCGCTGACACTCACCGTCGAGGTCGAGATGTTATGCAGCTCGATGAAATCATTTTTGTATGTGGCGCCAGTATTGCCGCCACCGCCGTAAACCTGGCTGATGACAACGGTGGTCGACGCGGCTGAGGCGGTGAGGCCAAGCAAGGGGAAAAGCAGCAGACAGGTGAAGGCCAGCAACTGGCGAGGCAGAAGCAAGAAAGAAGGCGTGAGTTTCATTGGAAAAATTGGACAGGCAAGCGGGGTGAACGAGGACCAGGGGGAATGTGAAAAAATGTGAACCGACGGGAAGAATGGAGCCTTGCTGCCGGTCGCGTTGGATTGTTACTCAAAACAAGTTCAAGCGATCGAATCACCAACCAGACGAATCTGCCGACGACGCAGAAACCATACCGAGGCGGAGGTAGCCGCGCCGAGAAGCAACGCGTAGGTCGACGGCTCGGGAATGGCGGTGAAGGTAAGGTTGTCGATTGCCAACCCGGCATCGTTGCCAGTATCATTGGTGTCCTGCCAGCGGATGAAGAGATCCTGCCCGTTCCCCCAGCTTAAACCGGTGATCGATGCTGATACGAATTGTTGATTTGCCGCGAGGTTTCCATCCTGGAGCGAGTTTGCACCGATGGTGATGCCGGAAGGTCCGACAGCATTTAAACCCGCGTACGCAGTCACGCTCGCCGTCAGGAAATTCGAACTGGTGGCAGCCCCCCCGCTCAAAGCGTAACCAAAAGCCAGCACATTGTTGGTGAGGGTAGAGCTACGCCAGAGCTCGGACGTAAAGCTGAGAGTGAAACCAGCAAGCGCACTTCCCGTATTATTGGTAAACCATGCCCCGAAGGCCGGGATTGTCGTACCAGAAGCGACCGAGCCGAGCGCACGTTCTGTTGAAGAAGTCGCCCCGTAGCTGAAAATGCTGCCGGTGTTCGAATTTCCGTTATCGACGTTGTATGGCAGCGTCGTCCCCGTACCGGATACCTTGCCGACCTGCCAACCGGCAAGCCCGCCAATCGCATTCTGGGTTGTCGCAGAAAATAACGTGTTGGATGACGTTGAGGGGAGAACGTTATCGAAGTTCTGTTGGTAAGCTAAAAGGGAATTCAATGAAATTGACTGCGCAAACACCGGGGCAGTGCCGGCGGCGAGAAGGGCAAGAACGAAGGCTTTCATCGGGAGACGTGGGTGTGGAGGTGGGCGGAAGGGGAAAGACTGAGTGAGGAGGCAAACCTAAGTCGCCCCACAGTGCGCTTGGGCCATTGCGGCCGCGGCAACATCTCGGTGATGTCCACGGGCGTGGCGCCAATTTCTGCCTTCAATTTTGCGGTGGAAAAAATATCCCGTCCGGCGTTGCGGTAGTGAGGTGTTACTTGCACGCGACCACTGAAATGCCCCGCCATTTTCTGACAAGGGGAGCTGCGTGAAATCCTGGTTTCGATCCTGCGACAGTTGCATCCCGACGGTGTGCCAACCAGGTTTCAGTTGTGTGCCAGCGAGGTAAACACGCCGGCCCGGGGGTATCTGCTCAACCGCCGGTGCTCATCGCCGTCTGGCTTCCCGTCGGGTCGTTCCCCGCGCGGGCCGGCTGCGGCAGACAATGCTCCTTTCGCAAATTGTCCCGGTCCCGGCTCGGCCGCAGCGGCCCGTTTTTCAATGTGGCCAGCAAAGCCACCGCATCCTGATAGCCGCCCGCCGCAGCGACGCGCACCCATTTTGCACCCTCAGCCTGCGCGGCTTCGTCGGATTCCTGCAGCAACGCCAGACCCAGTTGGTATTGGACCCGGGTATTTCCGAGCGCGGCGATAGTGAGCGCATATTGGTAGCGTGCCGGCGGCCGCCATCCCGTTGCCTTGGCCGCCGCCTGCGACCTGTCTGCGGCAACGGGCTGCGGCAACGCGGGCGCTGCGGCCACCGGAGCGGAAGAAAGCACCCCGTCGATCCAGGCCGCATGCACCGAGATTCGCATCGCCTGAAACCCGCTGGCAATCGGCTGGGAACCCGTGGCCAGTTTCCAATGGCCGCTGCTGCCGAAATATAATCCACGGCCATCAAAAATCGCCGCGTTGAAGCCCGGCCCCTGGTCTGTCGTGTTGAAAGCCGAGTCCACCGACGCCGCGATCCCAGCCAGCTTCCAACCCGTGCCATCGTGAATGAAAATTGGTCCGCTGGAATCGCCCTGTGCGAGATGAGCCACGCTGGGCCCGCCGGCCGGATTGAAAACCGCGTACAGCAGCGGACCCCAGGCCGCGCCTCCGTTCACGACGGCAACGACGGCGTTCTGACCCCAGCGCATTTTGCCGTCACTCTCGCCCCACTGCCAGCCGCGCAGCGTGTGGGTGGTGGCGTCGCGCACCTCGGCACCACGCGTCAAGCCCCGCCCGAATACAACGAGTCGCCGGCCCACTTCATTGTTCGCTCGATAAAGCGGAGCCCACGAAGGAAAAGCTTCCTGCACCTGCCAGATGCGCAGATCACTTGAGGGATCATCAGAAAATGCGGTGGTCGTATAGGTGACGCCATTGAGCACAAACGGTTCACCCACGGCCCCACCCACATGGCGCGCAGTAATGAAATGGTGCGAGCCGATCGGCGTCCCTTGGAACGAGCCCCACTGCCCCACCCATTGCCAGCCGCTGTTGGCCAAGGATCCGGTTGGCTCGGTCGTATTAAAACTGGGGTCGCCGGTTGAATAGAAAATGACGGCTTGAAGAGGAGAGACCAGGAAAAGGGCAAAACAGGCCAACGAAAACGCCACGCAGCCTGTCCTCATCACGGCAATTGGAACTGAAGTCGGCACCCTAACACAAATGCGGATCATCCTAACGCTGACAATAGCACCCAGGTGACATTTCTGTTTCATTTCTAAAAAACGCAGCGCGATTGTAACAATTCCGTTCCAACCCCTTTGTCGGCCGCAAGAAAAGTCGCCGTTGAATTCGCGGCCAAGCGACGCCGGCCATGAGCACGCCAATCTCCTCTTCGAAGGACTCGGCACGCTGCGACGGGACTCGGTGAAGTCGCTCCTGGAAGCGTGCCCCTCGGTGAAAGTGAAACGCCCTTTCTCCATTGGGCCAAAACATGCCCGCACTTGGTTCAAGCAGACGGACCCCGCGAAGGTTTCGCTCGTTAGCGGCAAGCGCGTGCTTGTCGCCGGTGGCAGACTCGATTCCAAATACCTTATCACCGTTCCGGCGGCGGCCGAAACCCCGTCCGACGCACCATGAAAGACAGCCCGTTTTTCAGGGAACGACCGGTTTAGAAATACCCCGTGGGTTCAAACGACGTTTGACCGCCCGAGCAATGTCCAATCAACCCGCAATCTTCCGCGCTGCTTTACGCTCAGCATTTTCGAAGGCATCGGCGAACTGCTCGAGTTCCCGGTCCGTCAGGCGAAGCTCGCGTCCCACCTTGCGCCACCCCGCGACGGCGCGTTCCACCTCGCACAAGATTGCTTTCACTATCGCGCCGCGATTGATGCCATCCGCGCGGCGAAGCTCGCGCCGGATTTCGGATTTCCGAGGTTCAGGGGCGGCCGTTTTTCTAATTGGTCAAGTGCATGCAGGCTAATTCCCCGCGATCGGATATCCCTGCCAGATCCATTGCAGTGCGGTCGGATAGAGCTGCGAAATGGTGGGCCGGTCGGTGTGGCCGGCTCCCCGCGCGAAAACGAATTTGTAGTGATAGCCTTTGGCGGCCAGCACTCGGGCCATGTTCTCGTTGGCCTGCACCCAGTCGTGCATGACGTCGCGCGCGTTGTAGTTGTCGCGGTCGCCGCATTCCATGTAGATCCGCAGCGGTTTGACGGGGTGGTTGGGGATCAGCGTTTCGTGGAACGCCCACGCGCCGTGCGGATTTTCGGGATCGACCGGCCACTGCTGATTAACGAATGTGCCTGAGAAGGTGAGGACGCGATGGTACCGTTCCGGGTGAAACCACGCCATGATCATGCCGGCCGCCGCTCCGGAGCTGGTGCCCATCACGGCGCGTCCTTCCGGATCCTTCGTCAGTTTCACGTTGGCAACCTTTTCGGCCATCGGCAGGATCTCGGTTTCCACGAAGTCGCTGTATTTGCCGGACACCGTGTCGTATTCCAATCCGCGCTCGTTGCCCTGCCCGTCGCCGCCGCCGCTGGGAATCGCGACGACGATCATCACCGGCAGCTTCTTCTGCGGGATCAGGTGGTCGAGCACGTTGAATGCCCGGCCGTCTCCGTCGGTGGTGATCATGACCGGCGCGACCGTCCCGGGCACATATTGTTGGGGAACGTAAACGGAGACCGTGCGTGTCCAAGGCTGGGGATGGCTGCTGACGGTGGGTCCGTTAGTCCCGGCGGGCGCCGCCGCTCCGGCTGCGGGCTGATCGCGCGCGATGCCGGGGTAAAATTTGCTTTCGGTCGAATGAAGCGTGAATTTGTAGACGGTGCCCTTCGGTTGGCCTTCCGCGACGGGGCTCATTTCCGGCGCCGGAACGTGAGTCGGACCGATGATGAAATTGCCGTCGGCTTCCATTGGCGGCACCTGGCCGTCGGGCAATTCGGTGGCCTGGACAAATCCCGGCGCGAGCGGATCGCGCGTGGGTGCGGGAGGACGTGCAGCACGCGGGGCCGGAGCGGCGACCGGCTGGGCCACCGCGATGCTCATACTCACTGATAGTATCGCAGCGACGAAAGAGAACTGAAGTTTCATGGGGAATTCGAAGTATGGTTTTTTTGTGGGGCACGAATGTGAGGCCGTCTGACCGAATGACAAATGCAATACCGCCGGTGACGGGGGTGACGAGCCCAAAGCCGAACCACATTGGTCAGCTAAGCGCGCGAATTGGACGTAGCTGGATAAAGATTTTTCGCAGCGAAGCATTGTGGAACGCGATAGCGAGCGAGCTGTGCATACGTTGCGCGTTGTGCTGTTTGATGTAGGAGCGGCTTTATGCCGCGATGGTTGGCCCGAGTCGCGGCATAAAGCCGCTCCTACATCAAACCAAGCCGAAGCAAGCTGCTTCGGGTTTTGGACCCAGCGGGGGAACAAAGAAAGGGTGTCGCAGGGCCTCCTGCGGACTACCCGCGTGAAATGCAGGATCGCAATCAGACAAATTCTTACTCGGCCGGAAAACTAACGGCGGCAGGCTTTTCGTTGCCGGCATGCACCAAATGGTGTTCCGCCGTCTGCTGGATATCGACCTTGGTGAGTTTCACCTCCACACTGGAATTCTCATAGTTGATGTGCTTGATCATGCTGGGCGAAATCAGGATCTCCTTGCCGGAATACCAATGGCCGGTCTCGACGATGAGTTCACGGATCGCCCAGCTCCGGTCGTCCACCATGAATCCACTCACGGTGCCGATCACCCCGTCAACCGTTTGAATCTGAAAGCCGTTTACCGACCGGGTGCTTTGCAGATGCTTGTCTTCCCGATGGGGTGGTGGAACATGCGGCGCCGGGACGACCATCGGGAAGCCACCCAGGCCCCACGCCGCCTCGGCGTCCCAGTAAGCAGGCCAGCCGTAATACCGATAGTACTCGGCTTCGTATTGGCGGGAGACCGGCAGGTGCGACTCGATCGAGGGACTGTTTTCAATCTGTTTTTTATCCAACCTCACGTGCAGCGTCTTTTCAAACTGGTTCAGCTTTCCCAAGGCATGGGGCGCGAGCAGGACCAGGCGCCCGGTCAACCAGGTCCCCGTGTCCACTGCCAGATAACGGATCATCCAGGTTTTGTCGTCGAAATAGAAATCCTTCACATGGCCGATGTCGCCATCGACGGCGGAGAGTTTGTCGTGATAGAGGTCTTTGATATTTTGTAACATAATCTTTTTCGTTGGCTGGTTGGGGGAATTTTTCACTGAAAAAAAGATCCCTGTGCTTTTGCGACCGGAGTGTATGTCGGAAGCCGCAACCGATCTATGGGGTGTAGGCCTGCCCGATCTTACGACGGTGGTTCACTCACACCCGCCGCCTGCCACTGTTTTTCCCGGGTGGCACCACTTCGACCGCGAACCGACGTAGGGTAACACCGTATGGCGCCGGACAGCAAACAGCGGTAAAGTTTACGCACACATTGTATCGCCATGTTTTTCAATCCTATCATGATGATCATCCTCGCGGGCCTTTCCCTTTTGGTCGGGACCATCGTCCTGATTCAAACGGAAATCTGGCTGAGCCTGGTTCCTTTCGTGGTTTTCACCTTTCTTTTTTGCGTCTCGCTGTTCCTCCCCGTGACGAAAAGAACTCCGGCACAGACAAATTACCGGCCGGTGTCGGTGCCCAAACCTCGGAAACAATGGGTCAAACTCACCACGGCAAGACTATCGCGTGCCCATTAGTTGTTGAAAACGAGATCCGCCGGCGAATGTTTGCCGGTCGCACCTTTTACGAGGAGACTCCGGCTCCGTTTGATTGCCAGCCGCGCGATTTCGCGCCCGAGCTGTTGCGTCCGTTCCTCCCGATATTCCTGCGCGGGCTTGGAGCCGGCTTCCGCGGCGACGATAAACCAGGCGAGTGATTCCACGTCATCCTTCGGCGTCGTTTCGTTTCCGACCATGTAGATGAGCCCCAGCCGAAACTGCGCCGGAGCAAAACCCGTACTGGCCGATTTCCTGATCAATTCCGCGCCGCTGCGCCAGTCCGCCGGCACGCCATCGCCTTCCAACAACATATCCCCAAGGATCACGCGGGCATAGTTGTCGCCCTGCTCGGCGGCGAGACCGAGCAATTTCACGGCCTTAGCCGCGTCTTTTTCCACCCGGTCATTCTCTTTCTGCAGCAAACTGAGCACAAAGACGGGACGCTGGTCGCCCAGCTCCTCGGCCAGTTCAGACCATTTGGCGGCGATGGTTCCACTCCTGAGATTACCGTCCCAGCCATCCCTATGGGCCAGTCCGAGGATGAACTGCGATTCCGCTTCGCCGCGATCGGCTGATTGCACGAGATACCTGAAAAACAAACCCTCCGCCTGCATCGGTATTGCCGGAGTCAAAATGGCCAACGAAAGCAGAAAGACTTTCACGGGGGCTGGAGGATTAGGTGAGTGAAGTGTTTTGTATCAGAATACGTGCCAAGTTCCGGTCAGAATTCCGACGAGCAAATCCCGACAAACACCAACGACAAATCGGCTGGCAATTGATCCATCGGCCCAATTGCCCGCATGGAAAGGATAAAACATGCGGAATACGGCGTATGCACTCGTTTTTACCAAAGACGCCGTGCGATAATCCATGCGACTCAACCACACCTCCGCGCATGGAGGCTGGGAAAGACGGAACACGTTGACCCAATGCGTTCGGACTTGGCAGAAAAACCGGCGCATTGGGGGGCAATGCGCTCCACCTTCTGCGAAATAAATCGCCTACGCCGCCGCAGCCGTGCCGCCCGGCAACGGAATGCGCACTTCGATCACCGTGCCGCCGTCACTGGCGGATTTGACCGTGAGCACCCCGCCCACATAGCCGGCGCGCTCCCGCATGCCGAGGAGACCGAGACCGCCCTGCCCTTGTCGTCGCGGCATTTTCGGGTCCGTATCAAAACCCTTGCCGTCGTCCTTGATCGTCAGGTTCAGGGTGTCGCCTTCCATGGCCAGCCCCACGGTTACATGGCGGGCACGGGCATGTTGTTCCACGTTTTTCAAGGCTTCCTCAAGAATGCGGTATAGCGCCAGCTCGGTGTCAGCCGGCAATCGCCGGGCCAGTTTCACGCAGTCCAGATGCACCGGTATGCCGGTCCGATCAGTGAACTCCGCCGTGGTGTCGCGCATGACGGCAGCCAGACCCAGATGTTCCAGCACGCTGGAACGAAGATTGTGGGAGATGCGTTCCACTTCTGCGGCGGTTTCGCCGAGCATGGTGCGGAGTTTCACCGCCTCGGTCTTCGCCGCACCTTCACGGGCCGAAAGGCTGTCGGCCAGCGCCTGGCTGCAAAAGAGAATCGCGCAAAGCTGCTGCGTGATGTTGTCGTGCAATTCGAGGGCCACGCGGCTCCGCTCGGTTTCCTGCACCTGTACCACCCGTTGCGTCAGGGCCCGCAGTTGCTCCTCGTTGCGCCGGGCCTCGGTCATATCCGTCACCACCATGCCAATGGTCACGCGATCGGAACTGTCCCTGGCCATTTCCCGCACGGAGATTTGTGCCGGCAAAAGCGAACCGTCCCCGGCATGCAACATCACCTGCATTTTTGAGCCGGCATGGGCGGCTTGTTTCATATGGGGACGAAGCAACGCCTGATCGGGGATGGATAGAAAACGGCGGAAGGAACTGCCCGTGATCTGCTCCAACGGACATTTCACCATGCGGGCGAAGGACCGGTTGGCGTAAAGGATCGTCTTGTCGGCGGTCAGGGTCAGCGCGCCTTCGTTCATCGATTCGATCAGCGCGCGGTAGGTGTGCTCCGCCCCTTCGAGCGTAAACATCTGGATCCCTTGCTTGGCCGTGACCACCACCACGTCCACTTCACCGCTGCGGATGGCTCGGATAGTTTCCTCGGCCTCCGCCAGGCGCCTGCGCAGTGCGGTCAGGACTTCGGGGGAGGCCATGCCGTGCTGTTCGCGATCCGGCGAGACAGCCGGCTTGCCGGCAATCACCAGCGGCGAATCAGGGCTGGCGGTGGATTGGCCCCGGACCGATTTCATTTTTGCAAGGCGTGACAATCCGGATCCCACCAAGGCGGCATCGACGGGGTTGGAGGTAGGAGCGGCTTCATGCCGCGATGGATTCCCGAATCGCGGCATAAAGCCGCTCCTGCAGGAAGAAATGAGGCGGCGCACATGATAAGTCGGCGTTCGTTAGGTTAAATCAGAGGAGGGCATTTCTTTCAGGCTGATCCGGCTGTTTTCGCCCATGTCCAGCACGCTGAACAGATCGGCGACGTTGGTCAGATTGCCGATGAAACGGCGCAAAGGCACGGGCAAGGCGATAATGAGCGTCGGGGTGGCGACGATCTGGTTCTCGCGCGCCAGCGCGGGTTGCTGGTAGATGTCGATCACTTCCGGTTTGACGCGGCCCTTCAGTAGCGTTTCGCACAATTCACGGACGCGCAAGATGGCGTGATGCGAACGGTCCGTGGCTCCCGCCACGAACAAGCGCAGGATGTATTGGTGCATGACGGCCGTGACCGGGGATTTCACCGCGACCGGCTTCGCGCGACTGGTCTTTTTGATCGATTTCTTCATCACGATTAGGCGGCCGGTCGAAGGTCCAGACCGACGAGCAGGCGGGCGGTATCGGAGAGATTGCCGATGATCGTACGGACGGGGCTGGGCAGCTTGCGCACGACAGTGGGAATGGCGAGGATCTGGTCGCCCTTCGCGAGCTGGGGATGCTTCAACAGATCAATCACCGTAATGCGATAGCGACCCTTGAGGTGAGTTTCGCAAACAGCTTTAAATTCGCGAACGCTTCCTGCGATTTGGATGGTTTGGTCCACCACATAAAGGCGCAACTGCCAGAGCGGAGCCAGCCCGCGTTTGGCGGCGGCGGGGCGACGTTTGATTGTTTTGGTTTTCATCAGACCGTCTTCCCGTTTCGGTGGTTGTTCCGTGTGATGGAAGGCACCTTAGTATCCGCCTGGCGCAGGAGCCCGGAGGCGGCCCGCTCGGTGCCCAGCACGAAGGTGCGCGTGCCGACCTGTTCGGCGATGCGCCGCAATTCCAAGGCTTCGCCCTCGTAATCGGAGCGCAGATCGCCGATCTGGCGGTCGAGCGCCTTGCGCTTGCGCTCCACTTCGCGCTTGAGCTGGGCCGCTTCCTGCTGGGTGGCCAGCACAGCGGCTTTTTCGAGGGAATGTTGCGCCGCGCGGGCGGAACCAGTGAGCACGCCGCTCGGGCCGATGTAGGCGTCGACGACGTCGATGCCCCGGTCCGAAATCAGGAACTCACGGATCTGGTTCGAGTGTTTCATGCCGCGCGCCTTGAGCACATAGAGCACGCGATTACGTTCGCCGTTGCCCTCGAAGTCTTGCAGCAAAATCCACGCATCCATGAGCGAGGACATGGCGGATTCGCTTTGCGCCAGCGCATGTCCGCCCTGCGTCAGGCTGGTGAAGAGTGATGTGACCTGGCCGGCTTTCAAATAATCAACCAGCCGTGTCACCATTCCCTTGCATTCGGAGTCGGTGCCGGAGTCCATCAGACTGGTGATGGGGTCGATGACGACGACGTGAGGTTTAAACTCGGCGATCGCCCGAAACATCGTGGCCAAGTGCATTTCGAGCCCGTAGAGCGAGGGCCGCGCTGAGTGAAACCGCAGCAGGTCTTTTTTGACCAGCGGCTCCAGGCGCAATCCGATGGAATGCATGTTGCGAATTATCTGATTGGGCGATTCCTCAAAGGAGAAGAAGAGCACGCGCTCCCCACGCCGGCAGGCGCCCTGGGCAAAGTTGGCGGCAATAATGGTCTTGCCGGTGCCCGAGGTGCCTGTGATCAAAATGCTGCTGCCACGAAAAAAGCCCTTACCTCCCAGCATCGCGTCCAATCGGGGAATGCCGGTGGCGATCCGCTCGGCCGACACCTTGTGATTCAGCGCCAGCGACGTGATGGGCAGCACGCTGATGCCGTCTTCACCGATAAGAAAGGGAAATTCGTTGGTGCCGTGCAGCGCACCGCGATACTTCACCACGCGGAGATGCCGCGTGGCGATCTGGTCGTTAACCCGATGATCGAGCACGATGACACAGTCGGACACATATTCCTCCAATCCATGGCGCGTCAGATTCTCGCGCCCGCGCTCCGCCGTGATGACAGCAGTCACGCCCCTGTCCTTCAGCCAGCGAAAGAGCCGGCGCAATTCGCTGCGCAAAATGGCCTCGTTGGGCAGGCTGGCGAACAGCACCTCCAGCGTATCGAGCACCACGCGCTTGGCCCCGATGGAATCGATCGCATGGCCGAGGCGGACGAACAAGCCCTCCAAGTCGTACTCGCCGCTCTCGCGGGCTTCGCTGCGTTCGATGTGCACGCAGTCCACCACAATTTTTTTGCGCTGGACCAAGCCCGCCAGATCAAAGCCAAGTGAGGCGACATTGGCCTTCAATTCCTTTTCCGTCTCCTCGAAGGCCATCAACACGCCCGGCTCGTGAAACTGCGCCGCGCCACGCACGAGAAATTCCGCCGCCAGCAGCGTTTTGCCGCAACCCGCTCCGCCGCAAACCAAGGTGGGACGCCCGCGGGGCAATCCGCCGCCGGTGATTTCGTCGAGACCTTGGATACCGGTCGGACACTTCGGCAAAAGGGTGGCCGTGGTGATGGATTTGGCGCGGGCTTTTTTCATTTAGTATCGGGCTGTTATTAAGTCGAGGAAGGCAAAGACCAAGTGGACCGGAGACATGGGGTGTACACCCACTATACAGGCTGAGCAGTGCGGGCGAGTGTCGGTGTGCCCTGCGATTCGACGCCTGGACCGGCCGGACCAAAAGCGAAGGGAAACCGGAACGCCGCGTAGGACATAAAGACATTCCGCACCCGTTTGGGCGCGGAGCGGGAGAGGTTCCGGAGCAATTCCAGTTTCACGCCTCCAAAACGCTCGCTGAGCCTGACCTCCGACTGAAGGCTGATAGGAAACTGGAGCCCCAGCAGACAGTGTTGATCCCATCTCGCCGGCGGATGGGTTGAGAGTGTTTTGGCATGTGGTAACATAAAATATTCCTGGCTCGCGGTTGTCAGACCCTGACCCGAGATTGGCGGAGGTATGCGCCCATCTTACCCTGCTTCATTGCTACACCCGCGAACATAAACCGGAACGCCGACCGTGACCATGGGGTGATACCCGACATTGATTCGCGATTGGCAGGGCGGTCGGGTGACTTTCTTCCGGGCTGTAGGAGGGGCTTTATGCCCCGATAAGAAACCGGCACGGCACTCGTGCGAAAGCCATCGGGGCATAAAGCCCCTCTCCTACAGCTCCCTTACCTTGCCGCCCGGTCGAGGACTTCCCGGATCATCCTCAGCAAAGTCTGCGCGGTGTACGGCTTGGCGAGGAAATCCTGCACCTGGACCTTGGTGGCACTGGCGAGATTCTCCTGGGAGTCGATGCCACTGGCCGCGATGATTTTGACCGCCGGATTGATGCTCTTGAACACCTCGACAATGGCCGCGCCGCCCATGACGGGCATCATCATGTCGGTAAGCACGAGGGCAATCTGCTGCGGCTGCTTGGCGTAGAGCGCAACCGCCTCCGCCCCGTTGCTGGCGGTGAGCACCCGGTACCCGAAAGCCTCCAGCGTCTGCTGGGTGATGAGACGGATCGAAGATTCGTCGTCCACCACCAGGACCAATTCGTCCCGGCCAAGTGCCAGCCCGGCTTCGAACGGCTGCTTGGATTCGGCAGCCGGGAGGGCGGGACTGGCGGGGAAAAAAATCTTGAACGTGGTGCCCTGGCCAACCTCGCTCTCAACCTCGATAAAGCCGCCGTGACTTCTGACAATGGCGTGCACGGTCGAGAGACCGAGGCCCGTGCCCTGACCCGCCTCCTTCGTGGTGTAGAACCGCTCGAAGATCTGCTGCCGCACCGCAAATGGGATACCAACGCCGGTATCGGTCACCCGCAGCAACACATAAGGCCCGGGTTTGACGTTCCTGCTCGTGCCCGCATATTGGGCGTCGAGCGTGATATTGTTGGCCGCCACAGTGAGGGTGCCACCCTGAAACATCGCATCGCGGGCATTAACCGCCAGGTTGAGCAGCACCTGATGACACTGGGAAGGGTCGCCCTTGATGGGCCAAAGCCCATCAGACACCTGAACCACAATCTTGATATTTCGGGGAAAGGTTTCGCAGATGATGCCCTGCAGGTCGGAGATCAACTGTCCCAGCCGGGTGGAGACCCGTTCGCCGTTCAGTCCCCGGGCGAAAGAAAGCACCTGGCGCAGCAGGTCAGCCCCTCGACGGCAACTGACATGAATGACCTCGAGGATTTTGCTGCTCTCCGGATCATCATGCAGGCCGGCTTTAAGCAGCTCGATCGACATCATGATTGGCGTGAGCACATTGTTCAGGTCGTGGGCGATGCCGCCGGAGAGTGTCCCAATGCTTTCCAAGCGCTGGGCGCGCAGCAAGTCTGTCTCCAATAATTTCTGTTCGGTGAGATCACGCATGCCACCCACCATGCGGATGGCCTTGCCGGCCGGATTGCGAAGAATGAAGCCGCGATCCTGCACGGTGGCATAACCCCCATCCTTGCGCTGAAAGCGGTAGTCGTCCGACCAGGATTCCTTGCCCGAATCCAGCGCCTGGTAAATGCCATCGACCACGCGGCTGCGCTCGTCGGCGTGAATCCGACTGGTCCAGGACTCGATGCCGGCTTCGATCTCGATGGGGACGTACCCAAACGTGACGGTGAAGCCGTCGCTCCACCAGAGACTGTCGTTAGCGAGATTCCAGTCCCAGACCACATCGCTCACGGCGCGGGCGACGAGTTTGAAACGCTCCTCACTCTCGCGCAGCGCGATTCCGGCACGCTTGCGCGCGGAAATATCCCGGATGTTGCACTGGATGACCTGCTGGTCGCCCTCCTGGTAAATGTTGCTGACAAATTCCACATCGACCCTCCGTCCGTCTTTACCCTCAAGTGGCAGATCCTCGTAACGGATATAGCCGGTCTCCTGCAATTCGCGAAAAGCAGCCTGACTCGCCTCCTCATCCTTCAGCAGCCCAATTTCGAAAAGTTCGCGGCCAATAAAATCCTCAAAAGGATAACCCGTGATTTTCGACATATACGGATTTACATCGATGATCTTGCGCGTGCCCGGATCGACAATCAAAACCCCGTCCTGGGCTGCCTCGAAGACGCGGCGATAGCGCAACTCCGAATGGGAAATTTCGGCGGAGATCATGAAGTTTTTGGTTGCTGTGCTAATTCTCCGGCCTGCAGCAAGCACGCTATCCTGATGCGCGCGCGGTCTCTATTGGGTGTTCACCCCATTATGCTGAAATTTAACCGTAACCAAATATTCACGGGTCACCGGGAAAATGTGGATTAACAACGGATCAGGAAGCAGTGGCAGGCGTCCCTGCCTGCCAGGGTTCGGACTGTTTGTTCGCCTCTCCTCCCGATCCCACAGGTACGGACGCCATTCACGCCGTCGCCATTTCCGCTTCGGCCGAATATTTTCCCGACACCGCCAGTCCGTTGCACTGCGCACGATGGAGCAGCGCCGCCTGCGCCGCCGCCACGTTCGCCGGAAAACCCTGCCAGGTTTTCAGCGCCGCATCCTGCAGCGCACGGCCGAAGGAAAAACTCAGGCGCCACGGTGCGTCGTCCACCCGGCAAATCGCATTAAGCCGCTCCGTCGCCGCCACGTCTTTTTGTCCACCGGAGAGAAACACGATCCCGGGAACCGCTGCCGGCACCGTCCGGCGCAGGCAACGGAGCGTGGCCGCGGCCACCTCCTCAACCCCGGCCTGTTGCGGACAATCCTTGCCCGGAAGCACCATGCCCGTCTTGAGCAGCATCGTTTCCAGCCCGACCCGTTGCTCGATGAGCGTGGCGAACACGGTTCTTAGAGTCGCGCCTGTGACTTCCTCGCACTGCGCCAGCGAGTGGCTGCCGTCCATCAACACTTCCGGTTCCACGATCGGCACCAGTCCGGCTTCCTGGCTCAGTGCCGCAAAAAGAGCGAGGGCGTGCGCATTGGCCGCGATGGCGCCAGCCGTCGGCAGATGATCGCCGATGGTAATCACTGCGCGCCATTTGGTGAAGCATGCGCCCAGTTCCCGGTACACCCCGAGCCGTTCCCGCAGACCGTCAAGACCCGAGGTGATTTTTTCTCCGGGGAAAGCCGGCAGCGCCATCGTGCCTGTATCCACCTTGATGCCGGGAACCATCCGGTTGCCGGCCAGAGCTTCCGGCAGCGATGCGCCGCTGGCGCATCGCTGGCGCGTCGTTTCGTCGAACAAAATCACGCCGCTGATGGAATCGCCCAAGCCGGGAGTCATGAACAGCAACTGGCGATAGAGCCGCCGGTTCTCTCCGGTGGACGGAATGGTGAAAGCGGCGAATCTTTTTCCGATCGTCGGGAAACTTTCGTCCGCCGCCAAGATGCCCTTGCCCGGAGCAAGGAGCGCGGCGACCGTTGATTCAAGGGTGGTGGGCAGGCTCATAGTGAGATCAGCATACGACGAAAATCGACGGGACGCTATGGAGTGTTACCCGACAGGGAAGGATGCGCGCGGCCGAGCCGTAATGTCGAAGCAGGTGGCACGGCCGCAAAGGCTGTAGGGCTGGCCCTTGCGGCCATGCCGAATTGTGACGGGCAAAGTCTCGTGGTAGGTGGCTGAGCTTGCCCGGGTCCGCCTGCACCGGGTTACGGCGCGACAAGGGCCTGCGGCTACGCGCACTTCCCTCACGCCACGGCGGAAATGTGACTGAGCCTGAGCCAGGCGAGGAGACAGTTGGCCTGATTCATGAGGCCTTCCAGATTGCCGGGTTTGACCAGATAGGAATTGGCGCCCAGATCATAGCAGCGCCGGATGTCTTCGGGCTGGCTCGACGCACTCAGGACGTAGACGTGCAGTCTTTTCAGGCGTGGCTGCTGCCGCAGCCACGCCAGCACCTCGAAGCCGTTTTTCCGCGGCATGTTCAGGTCAAGCAGTATCACGGTGGGCAACGGATACTGCGTGCGGTCGGCAAAAGCGCCCTCGCCGCTCAGGTAGGCGATCGCTTCCGCCCCATCGCGGGCAAACTGGAGGGGCAGCACGAGCCCGGCGCGTTCAAAAACGGTGCTCACGAGCGTCGCGGCACAATCGTCGTCATCAACGACCAAAATAATGGGATTATCTACGATCATAAAAAATGTTGTGGAACTACCGGGTGAGCGCTGCGGGAGAGGCCTTGGGCAGTTCGATCCAGAACCGGCTGCCTTCGCCGGGCGCGGAGGTCAGGCCCACCCGGCCGCTCATTCGCTCCACTCCCTTTTGCACGATGGCGAGCCCGATGCCCGTGCCGGCATACGACGTGGCATGCAGGCGTTGGAAAACCTGAAATATCCGCTCGTGATATTCCGCGGGAATGCCAATGCCGTTGTCCTCCACCCAGATTCGCACCACGCCGCCCGGACGTTCTTCCGTGTGCAAGCGCACCTTCGGTTCCTTGCCGACGACGAACTTCAGGGCGTTGCCGATCAAATTCACCAGCACCTGCCGCAAGGTCGTCGCATGGGCGACGACGGCAGGCCACGGTGAATTGCTGTCGACCGTGGCTTCGCTTTCAATGATCGCCGTCTCGCAACCGGACAACGCGCTCTCCACGACCTTGTCCAGGGCCACGGGCACGAGCTCGATCTTCTGCTGGCTGATCTGGCTGAGGGCGAGGAGATCGTTGAGCAGGCGGTCCATCATCACCGCGGCCGTGTTGATGTAATTTGCGTATTCCCGGCCCTGCTGATCCAGCTTGGCCGCACGGTCCTGCACCAAGAGCTGGGAAAAGCCCTGCATGCTTCGCAGAGGAGCCCGCAGATCGCGGGCGATGGAAGCAACCAACGTTTCCAACTGTTGATTGCTGAGCCGGAGTTCATTTGTGCGCCGGCTGACCAGCATCTCCAGTTCAGCCGCGTGCAACGACAGCTTCAAATCGGCCTCGCGCAGCAATCGTTCGTTATTCTTCCGGGCCGTGATGTCGCGGATGTTGCACTGGATGACCTTCCGGTCTCCTTCCTGGTAAACGTTGCTGACAAACTCCACCTCCACCCGCCGCCCGTCCTTGGTCTCCAGCGGCAAATCATCGTAGCGGATACGACCATTGGTCAGGAGCTCACGAAACGCGGCCTGGCTGGCGGCCTCGTCCTTCAGCAGGCCGATTTCAAACAGTTCCCTGCCGAGAAATTCTTCCCGCGCATAACCGAGAAACCCCATCAGAAACGGATTCACGTCAATGATCCGGCGGGTCGCCGGATCCAGCATAAGGATGCCGTCGCGCGCCGCCTCGAAGAGCCGGCGGTAACGCAGTTCGGAAGCGGGGAGAGCATCCGTGATCATGGATTTTTCTGTTCGGCAGAGTGAGAATTCACGGGGTGACCCTACGCCCATTGTGCGTAAAATGGCAGTGGGTATCCACCCCATGGCGCAATGCCCCGGCGACGGTGAATCCAATATTCCTCTTCCGGTGGGAGCGGCTTTATGCCGCGATTGTTTGTCGAATCGCGGCATAAAGCCGCTCGTGCAATAAACCAAACCGAAGGATCCATCACGCAGTGGTGATCGACGGATTATCCTCGGGGACATAAAAATGGCCGAGCCTCAACCAGGCGAGCAGACATTGGGTCATGGCCGCTAATTCATCCAGCGTGCCTGGCTTCACCAGATAGGAGTTGGCCCCGAGGTCATAGGCTTGCTGGATGTCGTCTGCCTGGCTCGACGCGCTCAGGATGTATACGCACAGCCGTTTGTGCTCGGGCTGTTGGCGAATCCAGGCCAGCACCGCAAAACCGTTTTTCCGAGGGAGATTCAAATCAAGCAGCACCACGGTGGGCAAGGGAAACTTTGCGCGATCACCGAAGGCGCCAGCTCCGTTCAGATAGGCGATCACCTCTTCGCCATCGCCGACGATCCGGAGCGGAGCGGCAAATCCGACGCGTTCGAAAACCCGGCGCACGAGCAGCGCGTCATCTTCGCTGTCGTCCACCAGCAGGACAATGGGGTCTTCAATCAACATGGTGCGCTCCTCTCTCCGCGGGCACGGCTTTGGGCAGTTCGATCCAGAACCGGCTGCCCTGCCCGGGCGTCGATTCCACCCCCACGCGTCCGCCCATGCGCTCAATGCCTTTTTGCACAATGGCCAGGCCGGCGCCGGTGCCCGGATATTTTCCCCGGTCCAGGCGGATAAACAGCCGGAAGATTTGTTGCTGATAGTCGGGCGAGATGCCGAGGCCGTTATCCTCCACCCAGACCCGGATCGATACGGCTCGCTCTTCCGCCCGGATGCGCACCAGCGGGGGCACACCGGGCCGGACAAACTTCAGGGCATTGGCGGTCAGATTGGACAGCACCTGGATCAGAGTGGGCTCGTGCGCCCTCACCTCCGGCCACGGCCCGGAACATTCCACGCACGCGTTCCCGTTCGCGATTTCTTTTTGCATGCGGGAAAGCACGGTCCCGACAACTTTTTCGAGACTCAATGTCGTCAGCTCGATGTGTTGCTGGCTGGTGCGGGTGTAGGCGAGCAGGTCGCTTAACAAGGCGTCCATGAATTGCGCCGATTGGTCGATCCGGTGGGCACAATCCCGGCCGTTTTCGCTCAACGCCGTGCTGGCTTCATCGACCAGCAATGCGGCAAAGCCCTGCATGGATCGCAACGGTGCCCGCAAGTCATGCGCCATGGAATAAACAATCGCCTCCAGTTGCTGATTGCTGGCGGTCAGCTCCGCCGTGCGCTTGGTCACCAGGCCTTCCAATTGTCCGGCATGTTCCGCCAAACGGGTTCGCGCGTCGCGTAATGCCGCCTCCGCCTTCGTCCGTTCGGTGATATCGGTCATGCTTTCCAGGATCGCCACCGGTTTCCCTTGGTTGTCGCGGTCCAGCACCTTGCGAACCAGCATTGAAATGCGCTGCCCATCGCGTTTGGTATGCGTCATCACACCGGTCCAGTGATTGGTCCGATGGAGTTCCTCTGTGATCTGATCGATCGGCTGTGTGAAACTGGTACGAAGCAGTTCGTAACTGAGTTTTCCGAGTGCCTCCGGACCCGACCAGCCATAAAGTTCCTCGGCCCCACGATTCCAGTAACGGATCCGGTGCTCACAATCGAGCACGACAATAGCGTCGGTGCTCAGGTCGAGCAGCCGGGCTTTTTCGGCCAGGGCCTGCTGCATCGTCAGGCGCCCGGCGATTTCCTCGCGCAATTGCGTGTTCAGCCTCTCGCTCGCCTCGGTGAGTTCATGCTGATGCACCGAGCCCAACACCAACGCCTCATTCATCGCTACCGTTTGCTGCTGCTGCCGGGTGGTTACGACCACCTGGATCATGACCCCGAGCGGCTGATCCTGCGCCATCACGGGCCACATCGTATACGTCCAAAAGACGGTCGGTCGCGTAAAAGCCTGTTCTTCCGTATGACATTCGGGCTGGCCCGTGCGGTAAACACGGTCGAGCGCTCCGACCCAGTGGATTTGTTCCGGCCACAGATCGCCCAATGTTTTGCCGGTGGATTCGACCGGCGTCTTTTCCAGCAGTTGGCAACAGGCGGCATTCATCTGACGAACAGTATGAGTCGGCCCTTCCACCATGAACGTGGGCAAAGGCGAATGCTCGACCGTGGCCAGCCAGCTTCTTGACAGGTCGAGTGTCTGATACGCCGGAATCGAGAGAATTTTTGTCGTCATGGCCGAGGCTTTTTTTCGCCCATCACCGCGTCGCCTTCGGTTCCGGCGCGGCCTCATCCGCCTGCGCGGAACGCGGACCCGCGCGCGTGGGAATGCCGGTGATCAATCCGTTGTAATCCGTTCGGCGCGGCAAAATGACAACCACGCCCTTGTCGGTGATGACATATTCGCGGATGTCCTTGCTGTGATTGCCCCCGCGCATTTTAATCACGACCATCACTTTTCGGAGCTGACCGTCGATCTCCACATAACGCAGCCGGATGATGTCATCCGTGAGAAACGAAATCGCGTAGTGGCTGAACTGCAGCGCGGTGAAGTTGTCCTCCACCTCGACCGTGGTGAGAACCGTGACCCCGGCGCCGGTCAGCGCCACAATCATGCGGTAGAGCGACTCACGAAAGTCCTCGCGGAAACCGGGTGCCAGCGCCATTTCGAAGGCGACCAGCGAATCAATCACCAGCCGTTTCGCCCCGACCCTTTTTACGGCATCGAGAATCTCCTGTGTGATTTCATCCACCGACAGATCCAGCGGTCGCAGATAAAGCATTTCCAATTTCCCCGTTTCCTGGGGCGTTTTGAGCTGCAAACCCAGGCTGTCGGCGCGGGCCGTGTATTGTTGCGGGCGTTCCTCGAAGAGCGCCATGATGGCGGATTCTCCCCGGCGCAATCCTTCGGCGATGAACTGTGTCGCCAGCGCCGATTTTCCCGTGCCCGAAGGCCCGGCCACGAGGAGACTGTCGCCCTGGAGCAGGCCTCCGTTCATCATCGTGTCCAGCTCGGCAATGCCCGTCGACAACCGCTGCCGCCGTCGCAGCGGTGGCTGATTTTTCACGCTCAAGCCCAACGTGCGCGAGAAGGCCCGCAACCCGGAATCGCCGATGCGGAAGGTGTGCAATCCCGGCACCGAGGCCTGCCCGCGTAATTTGTAGATCTGCAATTTCCTCACCACGGAATTTCGTTCCGTCATTTGTGAAAGCCAGAGGAGACCGTCGGCGACCGTGAATACTGGATTATCGCGGATCTCTTCCGGAACGTATTCGCCGACCAGAAATGTCGTGGCTTCCCAACTGGTGAGAAATTGGGCCAGGCGCTGGAGGCATGATTGCATCTCACCTTCGTCCGAGCCGGTCGCCGATTTCCTCACCAGGGTGCGAAAGGAGTCCACCACGACGACACTGGGATTGGCCGCCGTGACCTGCTTGATGATTTCCTCCAGTACCGCGTTCACGTTCTGCCGATCCACCACGTCGCCCAGATTGATAAAGCGGATGGCCCGGCCCACTTTGGCACTGTCGAAAAATGAATATTGCTGCTGGTGACGCAGCATTTTCAGGGCGGGTTCGCCGAGAACCGTGAAATAGAGCGCCGGCTTCCGGACCGTGGCGTTAGCGAAAACGATCTGGTGCGCCAGCGTGGTCTTGCCGCAACCGGGCGTGCCCGCAATGATGTTGAAGGAAAATTCCGGGATACCGCCACCCATGATTTCATCGAGACCGCTAACCCCAGTGGGCAGCTTCCGGACCAGGACGTTGGCGGGAGGAGCGGGATTTTTATCGGGCAGGATGCGCGGCGCGGTCTTTTTTTTGATTTTCATTTATTTTCCTCCGTCATGGTTGGATCGGGACTAAGCGTAACCTCCGGCCAGATCTCACGCAGCAGCCGGAAAGTGAGCTCTTCGCCAATGAACGCCATGAGCAGCCCGAGCAACCGGGCGATCAATACCACGCTGGCTTCGGCAAAATCTTTGCGGGAAATCCGCCCCTCCAGCTTGTCCCATCCCGCCAACGTGCCGTCCGCCTTCACCTGCACCGTGCCCGGCCACGAAGCTTCCGTGTTGGACAGCGCCAGGGCGCGGGCAAGCAGGGAGCGAAACCCGGTGTGCCCCATGAGGGAGGCCAGAGGAGGCCGCAGCTTCTCACAGACGAGAAACGCAGCCGGCGTTCTTGTCGCCTGTGTAAGATTTTCCCTCCGCTCATGCGCCAGGAGACGCTCGGAAACTTTCCATAATTGTGGAGTGACCCGGTTCATGGGTACGCTCCATGGCGCGGGTGACCGGCGGGAACGGAGCGTGGCGTGAGCAGCACGCACCCGCCTCCTCCAGACAAGACCATACCGGGCTCCGGCAGGCCCGGGCCGTTTTGAACCGAAGATTCAAAGGCGGTGAATGCGCTTCGGCAGAGTGCTGTGATTTTTTGTGGCATTGATCAACCCTGACAGCCTGTTGGTCGGACGCTCCCCGGAGGAATCGATCCAACTGCTGCTACACTCGGAGTGTAAACCGGGCGGCCAACCGAAGCCATGGGGTGTTACCCGATGGGCAATCTTATCCGGATCAGACCCCGAGCATGCACCCGCGCCAGCCGCAAGACCCACCGGCAGGCTTCCGCCACTGAAGCAGCCGCAACGACGGGCGGTGCTAGCATTCAGAAATGATCGGCGGAGGAGCTGCCCGCCATCCGGATCCGCCCGTCCCGGGCATTGGACGCGTCGCTCCGGTCCCGGGCATTCAACTCTCGCGGGAGAAAGCGGTCGCCGGGACAGGCGCGATCACGTCATAATGCTGCAAAGCGAGCTGCCACCAAACCGCCAGGGACGAAGCCGGCGAAGACCACAGCTCAGCGTGCAGCGCGTTCATCGAATCCACGTCACTCAGGAGCGCGAGCCGGTCGCCCGGGCTCAACGCCGCCGGACCCTCGCACAGCAACGTCTCCCGCAGACCCACAAAGCGCGCCTCGCTCGCGGGCGGCAATTCATCTTTCGCGTGCAACAACGAGACATGCACCGCGTTGACATAGGGATCCAGGACCGCCTGCAACAGCCCGTAATTCTCCTCCAGTTCCGGCAACGGCGGTTTGCCGCGGCGACAGGCGGACAAACCCGCCGCCAGTTCGACGAGTTCCGGCAACGGCCGGTTTTCCTCCGGCGTTTTGAACAGCCCTTCCTGACGCAACCATAAACCCACCGACAAAGACCCGGTGAAAAACGACAATGGGATCGAACAAATCAGTCCGGCCAGGATCGGCGACATCCAGAATGCAAGCGCCGGATCAATCCCGGCCACGACCAGCCAGCCGATCAGTCCAACCAACGTGTGCCCCCAATGCGCCGCGAAAGTTTCCGCGAAAACGGATTCCCCCGATCGACCGCGTCGCTGCGTGGCCCAGGAAATATTCTGGCGGCACACGGTCAGCACAATGAACTTGGTGTGAAAGAGCATCAGCACCGGCGCGAGCAGGGTGAAGATGAGTGTTTCCAGAAAAACACCCCCGAGCAGATCCCCCCATCCCCCAAAAGCCGCCACCTCATCCGGTCGCCCCCGCAGATCCAGCAGCGCCATCACCTTCGGCAGGAAGAGTATTCCGATGGTGAATAACGACAGACACACGACCTGAGTGTGATAACCCCAATGCGCATACTCGGCGAAGCTGGGCACCGGCCGCAGGATAACTCCCGCCGTGCCGAACCGGTAGGCGATCATCGCCGAGACCACGAGAAATGCCAGCCAGAGCGGTGACGCGAGATACGCGAGAATGCCGAGAGCGAAATGCACGCGGTTGACCGCATGAAAACCCTTTGCGCCCACCAGCCGCGCGTGTTGCAGATTGCCCTGCAACCAGCGGCGATCCCGCTGGGCAAATTCAATGACGCTTCCCGGACATTCCTCATAATTACCCGTCATGCCGGTCGCCAACCACACCTGCCATCCTGCCCGCCGCATCAACGCCGCCTCGACATAATCGTGGCTCATGATCCGTCCGCCAAACGGACCGTCTCCCGGCAGCTCCGGCAGCGAGCAATGACGGATGAACGGGGCCAGCCGGATGACCGCGTTGTGCCCCCAATAATTTGCTTCGCCTAGTTCCCAGTAGTTCAAGCCGGCCGACGATATCGTGCCATACAACCGGCTGGAAAATTGTTGCAGACGCGCCAGCACGGTTTCACCGTTCACCAGCAGAGGCACGCCTTGGATGATGCCGACTTGGCGATGGCGTTCCATCAGTTGGGCGAGCCGCACAATCGCCTCCCCGGTCATGAGGCTGTCCGCGTCCAGGACCACCATGTAAGTATAATTGCCGCCCCACCGCCGGCAAAAATCGGCCAGGTTTCCCGCCTTCTTGTTTATTCCGCCGCGTCGCTTCCGATAAAATATCCGGCCTTGCGCCCCGAGGCGTTGGGTCAGCGCCAGCCATGCCGCCTCCTCCTCGATCCAATGATTCGGATCATTCGAGTCGCTCAGCAGGAAAAAATCACACTCGGGCAGCAATCCGGTGCGCCGGACGGATTCGTACATCACGCGCAGCCCCTCGATCACGCGTCCCACCTCCTCGTTGCACACCGGCATCACCACCGCGGTGCGCGCTCCGACAACCTGCGCGGCCTCTTCGGCGGTGAGACTGGCGTTGATCTGGCAGGGATCGCCGCCCCGGCGGCGCAACGCATAACCAATCAGGGCCTGCGCCGCACCCAGTGCGACCAAGACAAAAAGCACCACGAACAGGAGCAGATGGACCAGCTTCCATCCATCGTAGCCGGTGCGCCAGTGCAGGTCGGCCAGCACCAGTACCGCCGGACCGGCCAGCAACACGACCAAGGTGATGATCCAATGTCGCCGCCGGGCGACTTCCCTCGGATCGAGCAGGGCCGGATCAAAATGGATAAAATTCATCGCCTCGCCTCAATGCGCCGCAGCCCATGCCGCTCCATACAACCAGAGGATCGCCAGCCAGGCGGACGCGGCGCGGAATCCCGCCCAGGCGTTTTTTGGGGGTGAATCCAAATCCACCGGCTCGTCGAAACTGAATTCCAGCGGTGCCGCCGACATTTTGCTGAAATGCAATTCCGGCCCGGGCCGGAGCACGCCTGTGGTCAGGGCCGTGGCCAGTTCCGCCGGCACCGGCGCGGCCGAAAACAAATGATTGGCCCAGCGACCCGGCACATCAGCCAGCACCAGCGCCAGTCTCCCATTCGCCCTCACCCGTTCATCGGACCAATCGCCGGCGTGTCCCACCCGGCCAAACCACGCCGCCATCCGCTCGTGCGTGACGCGCATCGCCGCAACCACCGGTTCTTCACCGCCATTCGCGCCCGCCCGCTCGTGCGCTTCCTCAATGATACCCGTCGTGAGCTGATTGAGCAGCACCCGGCTCTGCAGATTATGAGCCCGGAAATAGCTTTCCACCCGCAAAAAAGCTTCATCCCACGCCGGACCCGCTTCCGGCATTCGGGCAGCCGGGTGGGTGTCCCCTGCGAAGACTGGTGGAGCGGCGCCAAGCTGCGTGCATCGATTCATGAGTGAAAGGATTATACCGGAGCCTTCCGTTCCCAAGAGAGCGGATTATCCAAGCACGAGGAATGAAATGCTGGATCGCTGGCCAAGAGTTCGGCCGCCTATTTGCCGAGCAGTTTTGCCACGATGAAAATCACGATGGCTCCGCCGATGCCGCCGCCAAAAATAAGATAGAGCAGTGAATAGCCGGCCGCGGCGATGGGGAGGACGATGAAGGCAAGATCAGTCATGGGAGGGAATTGATTTAGATTATCGGTTGTGGCGTGAAGCGTTGGCTCAACGCCGTTGGCGTTTCCAAGCCCACCACGATACGCCCAAAGCCGCGCCCGGCCTATGGGGTAAAACCCGCGGCGAATCCAAAGCGGCCAGTAGGTCAAAGCCCATAGCGCATGAAGCGCCCCATATTGCACGAAAACCAATCGTCATCCGAAACAAAAATCCCCATGGCCTAACGCAGCAATGCAAAAGCCGGTGGCGAATGAAAACGGCGGATCAGCGGCCGCTATTTCCTCGGAACAGTGATCGGAGTGGCGGCATGCCTCTGTGCATGCCATGCTTGATCGTTGAAGCTAGTGGCTGCCTGAATCCGCTCACAACGCTGCGGCGGCCCAAGGCGGCAGCTCGATCCGTTGCTTGGGGCCAAAATCCATCAGGACGTTTTGCAGCCAGGGGCGCGTGCAACTGAATCCGGTGGCGCGAATAAATTTTTTGCCGCGCTCAGTTTCCACCACATAGTTTTCCACCTTGATCGTGATCGGCGTGGCCTCACCCTCGAGGAGGCATGTGACAGCCACCGTCTTGAGACGGGAATCGATCTTCAATTCCTGCACCTGCCCATAGCGGGCGATCAGGGTGTTGGCCCAGGTTTTGATCCCTCGGCTGGCGAGAGCATCTTTGGCGGCATTGAACATAATGGTGGGCCCAGCGGGCGAGCCCGGTGAATAGGTAAGCTAAATGCAGTGTCTGGTTCCCCCCCCCCAAGCGCCGCCCGGCCGGTCGCGTTCAAAAATTTTCCGCCAGCCGGAGACCTCCCGCCAAATTATTTGTCATCATATTATGCGGCATGCCATCGCCACGTCTGGCATCGTGCCGGTCGCCGCCTTTCCTCATGAAATTTTCCACCACCCATCTCAAACGCTACCGCCAAATCGCCGCTCTCCTGTGGAAATACGGCCGCTCCGACCTGGCCCGGCACATGAGCACGGAGGAAGGCTTCGGCCTCGACAAAAATCCGTCGGCGAACGGCGGGTCAAAAAACGACGAGGCACCGACCGCCGCCGACCATGCTTCGCCGGAACAACTGGCGGATGACCTGGAAGCGATGGGGCCGACTTACGTCAAACTCGGACAAGTGCTCGCCGGGCGGCCGGACTTGCTGCCCGAGCCTTATCTGAAGGGACTCGCTCGATTGCAGGACAAGGTGAAGTCCTTCCCTTACGCGGAGGTGGAGCAGATCGTCATGGCGGAACTGGGCGTCAGGATTTCCAAGGCGTTTTCACGTTTCGAGAACGAGCCGGTGGCCGCCGCTTCGCTGGGTCAGGTGCATCGCGCGGCATTGCGCGATGGTCGGCCCGTGGTCGTGAAGGTGCAGCGTCCGAACATCCGCCTGCAGATCGCCGGCTTTCTCGACGGGCACACCGAGCTGGACCGACGACACCGCTTCCTCGTCGTCCTGGAGGAGTTTCTCGCCTGACGATCCAGCAGGAGCTCAATTACGAGCGCGAGGCGCACAATCTCATCGCCCTCGGCAAAAACCTGCAGGAATTCAAACTCATCCAGGTGCCGCAACCCGTGCCGGACTATTACACGCGATCCATCCTCACGATGGAGGAGGTAACGGGCCAGAAGATCACCACCCTCGGTCCGATCACACGGCTTGAATTGAAGGGTGCGCCACTGACCGAGGAATTGTTCAAGGCCTACCTGCAACAGGTGCTCGTGGACGGATTGTTTCATGCCGACCCGCATCCCGGAAATGTCTTCGTCACCGACGATGGACGCATCGCCCTCATTGATCTTGGCATGGTCGGACATACGGCACCGGCCATGCAGGAGAATCTGCTGAAGATCCTGCTGGCCATCAGCGAGGGGAACGGCGAGGCCGCGGCGGAGATAGCGATCCGCATGAGCGAGAAGCTGGAGGAATTTGACGCGCCCGATTTTCGGAGACGCATCTCCCAACTGGTGGCCCTGCAACGCGACCAAGGATTGGAGCAGCTCAATGTCGGCCGCTCCCTCCTAGAGGTGAGCAGCATTGCCCAGAAAAACGGCCTCATTGTGCCCAGCGAACTGGTGCTGCTGGGAAAAACCATGCTGCAGCTCGACGAGGTCGGGCGGATTCTCGATCCGGCATTTGATACCAACGCTTCCATCCGTCGTAACGTCGCCGACCTGATGTCCCGCCGCCTGCGCAAGGATCTGACGCAGGGCAATATTTGCAGCTCACTGCTGGAGGTGAAGGATTTCACTGCGGGCCTGCCCACCCGGCTCAACCGGATCATGGATGCGGTCACCAACTCCGAGCTGGAAGTGAAGGTGAAAGCCACCGACGCGAAACTGGTGATGGATGGGATGCAGAAAATCGCGAACCGCATCACCATGGGCATCGTGCTCGCCGGCCTGATTGTCGGCGCCTCGTTGCTGGCGCGGGTGGCGAGTTCATTCCAGCTCTTCGGTTATCCCGGGCTGGGCATTCTCTGCTTCACCGCCGCCGCCGCCGGAAGTTTCTGGCTCGTGATCAGCATTTTTGTCTCGGACTACAAGAGCCGGAAGAAGTACACGCGCTGAATGTCCGCCAATCCTCTGGGAACAACACCCCATATAATTTTTCCGAGTCCACAGGCACAATTGTGCTGCATGAAACCAATCTCTTCCGGCCGCTTGCTCCGTATTATTTCCCGATGCTGCTACCGGACACGGGAATCGGACGCCGCCGGGGCGACTGACTGAACCCCGACCAGCTTGCAGCGAGTTCGTCGAACGTCGGTGGCTTTCCCGCAGGATAAAAACTGCGGGCCGGTCAAGGACTGGCCTCAAACTCAGCAGGCAAAGCAAAAACATGCAGATCCGTTCATTACGCTGGCAAAATTGGATGAATCGACGTCCGCGTTCGCGCGTGAGCGAAGCCCCTTTGCGCGCCGAGCTGTTCAGCGTCGAGCAACTCGCCCGCCATGCCCAGGCCCTCGCCACCACCCACCGCGTGGGGCCGAAGCAGGGTCCCAACCAGCTCCTCGACCGGCTGACCAAAAACGAAGAGGTGCTGCGGTCGTTCAACCGGGCGACCATCGCCGCAAATTCGAGCCGACGCATCACGCCTGCCGCCGAGTGGCTGCTTGATAATTTTTATCTTCTTGAGGAGCAGATCCAGATTGCCCGGCGCCATCTGCCCCGGGGCTACAGCCGCGAATTGCCGCGGCTGCTGAACGGGCCTTCGGCCGGGCTGCCGCGCGTCTATGATATCGGGCTAGAACTGATCTCGCACGTGGATGCCCAGATCGATACGGAGCCGCTCAGCGCCTTTGTGACCGCCTACCAGACGGTGGAATCCTTGAAACTCGGCGAGCTCTGGGCCATTCCCATCATGTTGCGCCTCGGGTTGATTGAAAATCTCCAGCGTATCACGACCCGGCTGTCGGTAGCCCGGGAAGACCGGGATCTGGCGGACTCCTGGGTGGACCGCCTGCAGGACATGGCGGAAAAGAATCCGTCCCACCTCGTTATTGTCGTGGCGGACATGGCGGAATCGGATCTGCCGCTCTCCAGTTCCTTCGTGACGGAGTTTTGTCAGCGCCTGTCGCGGCAGAGCCCGGTGCTGCATCTCGCGCGCAACTGGCTGGAGCAACGGCTCGGGGACGAAGGGTTGTCGATCGAACAACTCATCCAGCTCGAGAGCCAGAGTCAGGCGGCTGATCAGGTTTCGGTCAGCCACAGCATCGCCAGCCTTCGATTTCTAAGCGCGACGGACTGGCCGGCCTTCGTGGAAAATCTCAGTCGCGTCGAGACGATCCTGCGGGCCGAGCCGGCGGACATCTACCGCCACATGGATTTTGCGACCCGTGACCGCTACCGTCACTCGGTAGAGTTTCTGGCCCGGTGCAGCAGGAAAACGGAGGCGGAGGTTGCCGGGTTCGCGGTCCGGGTGGCGGCCGAATGCGGCAACAAGAGCGGCCGGGCCGACCGCAGCGCCCATGTGGGTTTCCATTTGATCGACCAAGGCCTCGCCGCTCTGGAGAAAGCGGTGAAGGCGCGCCTGCCATGGCGCTCCCGGGTCGAGCAGGGCATCCGTCGTTTTCCGATGTTCTTTTTTGTCGGCGGTGTGGCGCTGATAGCGCTGGTCACCACGGCCGGTTTTGTCTTTGAGGCTCACGCCCTGCAGGTGACCGGAGAAAAACTGGTCGGCTTTTCGCTGGTCTTGTTTCTTTGCGCCAGCCAGTTGGGCGTCGCCCTGATGAACTGGCTGTCCACGCTGCTGGTGAAGCCCAGACTCCTGCCGCGCCTGGATTATTCGGCCGGAATTGCTCCGGAATGTCGCACCATGGTCGTCGTGCCGACGATGCTCACGAATGCCGCGGGGGTCGATCGCCTCATTGAGACTCTGGAAATCCATTATCTCGCCAATCGGGACCGGCATCTGCACTTCGCGCTGCTGACCGATTTCTGCGACGCTCCGACAGAAACCCTTCCGGGAGACCAGGCCCTTCTCCAGCAGACGCGGGCCGGGATTGAAATGCTGAACCAGAAATATGGCGCAGGTTTCCCCGGCTGCTTTTTCCTGTTTCACCGCCCTCGCCGCTGGAACGAAAGCGAGGGCGTGTGGATGGGCTATGAACGCAAGCGGGGCAAGCTCACGGAATTCAACGCCCTCCTTCGCGCCGGGGCGCACAATTGTTTTTCCGCCATCGTCGGCCATGCGGAAGTTTTACCCGCCATCAAATATGTCATCACGCTCGACACGGACACGAAACTGCCCCGCGATGCCGCCCGCCTGCTGGTGGGCACGATGGCCCATCCGCTGAACCACCCGGTATTCGACACCACGGGCGGAATCGTCACCGCCGGCTACGGCATTTTGCAACCGCGGGTCGGGGTGAGTCTGCCCAGTGCGCGGCGCTCCTGGTTCGTCCGGCTGCTTGGCGGCGACGCCGGCATCGATCCGTACACCCGGGCCGTGTCGGATGTTTATCAGGATGTTTTTCAGGAAGGCTCGTTCACGGGCAAGGGTATCTACGACGTGGACGCGTTCGAGCGGGCGATGGCCGGCCGTTTTCCGGAAAACACCGTGCTGAGCCACGACTTGCTGGAGGCCTGTCATGCCCGCTCAGGCCTCGTCAGCGACGTGGCGTTCTACGAGGACTATCCGCACCGTTACAACGTGGATATCGACCGCCGCCACCGCTGGATCCGCGGCGACTGGCAGATCGTCCCATGGCTGTTGTCGCGCGTGCCGGGCGCTGACCAAAGCCGGACGGAAAATCCGCTGTCGATGCTCTCGCAGTGGAAAATCTTCGACAACCTCCGGCGCAGTCTCGTCCCGATAGCCCAGCTCCTTTTGCTGCTCGGCGCCTGGTTGTTGCTGCCCGACCTCGGCGGCCGGGTGGCATTGCTGGTCCTCACCATCATCGCCCTGCCCGGACTGTTGGCCGTACTGGTCGGTGCCGTGCAAAAGCCGGCCGATCTGCCTTGGGCCATGCAACGCAGGGCCGTGGCCCGAGCGGCGGGCCGGCAACTGGCCCAATTTTTTCTCACGCTGGTTTTTCTGCCCTACGACGCTTTTATCAGCCTTGATGCCATTGGCCGAACGTTGCTGCGCCTGCTCTTCACCCGCCGCCATCTGCTCGAATGGCAGACATCGAGTGACGCCGAACGGAAAACGCGCTCCGATCTGACCAGTTTCTTCGCCAGCATGTGGTTCGCCCCGGCGTTCGCCCTGCTGGGTGGTTCCCTGCTGGTCTGGTTGCAGCCGGAACAATGGATGCGGATCTGGCCGATCCTTGGTCTCTGGCTGGCCGCGCCGCTGATCGCCTGGAAAATCAGCCAGCCGATTGCCTCCAAGGCGCCGGTGTTGTCCGGCGAACAGAAAGTTTTTCTGCGCCGCACCGCCCGGCAGACATGGTATTTCTTCGAGTCGTTCGTCATCGCGCAGGAAAACTGGCTGCCGCCGGATAATTTTCAGGAGGTGCCCGTCCCGGTGATTGCGACACGGACCTCGCCCACCAACCTTGGTCTGGCCCTGCTCGCCAATCTGGCCGCGAGGGATTTCGGCTACCTTTCCGTCGGAGGTTTGATCCGGCGCACCCAGGACACCCTCGCCACCATGCAACGGCTCGAGCGGCACCGCGGGCATTTCTACAACTGGTATGATACCCGCACGCTGCAGCCGCTCCTTCCGCTCTATGTCTCCAGCGTCGACAGCGGCAACCTCGCGGGCCATTTGCTGACCCTCGGGGCCGGGTTGCGGGAGCAGGCCAACGAGAAAATCTATACGGCACAGATTTTTGCCGGTCTGCGCGACACGGTGAACGTCCTGCAGGAGATGGCCGGCGCCAACAGCCTGCTTGCCCGGCTCGCCCTGGAACTGGAGAAAACACCCTTTGGTCTGCGCGCCGCCTTCGCCCTGTTGGAGCGAACGAAGGACCAGGTCCACATTCTGGCGGAATCCCTGACCAATGCCTCGGAGGCGCTTAAAGGCTGGGCCGGCATTCTGGAGGCGAATTGCGCCGATCACCTGGCGGACCTTCTCTGCCTGGCACCCTGGCTTACCTTGCCGGCGCTCGGCCGGAGCAGCGCACTGGAGCAACAACTGGCCGCCCTTGACCAGGCGCCCACGTTGCGCGAGCTGGCGAATCTTTCCAAATCGGAGAGCCCGCCGCCTGCCCATGAATCCGGTGCCGTCGAATTTGCCCGTTGTCTGGACGAAGCCGGCCATCACGCCCAACGCCGCCTGCTCGCCTTGGAAAATCTGGCGAAGGAATGTGACGCGCTGGCGGGCATGGACTTTGCTTTTCTGTTCGACCCGGCGAGGGAATTGTTCTGCACCGGGTTCAATGTGACGGAGCGCCGGCGTGAAACCGGATTCTATGATCTGCTGGCTTCGGAGGCACGGCTGGGCAGTTATGTCGCCATCGCCCTCGGACAAATCCCGCAGGACCACTGGTTCTCCCTGGGGCGTATGCTCGTCGAATCGCAAGGCCAGCCGATCTTGGTCTCCTGGAGCGGTTCGATGTTCGAATACCTGATGCCCCTGCTGGTCATGCCGGAATATGAAAATACTCTCTTGGAACGCACCAGCAAGGCGGCCGTTGAACAACAAATCAGCTACGGCAATCTGCGGAAAGTGCCCTGGGGCATTTCCGAATCCGGCTACAATCTGACGGACGTACGCTTCAACTACCAATACCGGGCCTTCGGGGTGCCCGGCCTGGGCTTGAAACGCGGATTGGGCGATGATCTTGTCATCGCGCCCTATGCGAGCGCCCTGGCGCTGATGGTCGCACCCGTGGCGGCCTGCGAAAATCTGCAGCGGCTCGCGGCCCTGAAATACACCGGCAACTATGGTTTCTATGAGGCGGTGGATCATACGCCGTCACGCCTGCCACCGGGTGAATCGGGCGCCCTCATCCGTTCCTTCATGGTGCATCACCAGGGAATGAGCCTGCTGGCCCTCGTCAACGTCCTGCGGGAAGCGCCGATGCCCCGCCGCTTCCTCGCGTGTCCGATGCTCAGGGCGGCGGACCTGCTGTTGCATGAGCGTGTACCCAAGGCTGCGGCCGGCGTGCTGGTGGAAGACATGCAGCTTGAGGAATCCCACGCGCTGCCGGGCGCAGCGGACAGTGTCATGCGCCTCTTCACAAACCCCTCGCTGTCGGCACCGGAGGTTCATCTCTTGTCCAACGGCCGTTATCACATGGCCATCAGCAGCGCGGGCGGCGGCTACAGCCGCTGGCGCGATCTCGCCATCACCCGCTGGCGCGAAGACGCCACGCGCGACTGCTGGGGCACCTTTGTCTATTTGCGCGACGTCGAAACCGGGGAACTCTGGTCCGCCGCGCATCAGCCCACCCTGGCCCGCACCGAGGGCTACGAGGCCATCTTCACGCAGGCTCGCGCGGAATTCCGCCAGCGGCACGCCGGCCTCGATCTGCACACGGAAATCAGCGTGTCGCCGGAAGATGACGCCGAGTTGCGCCGGATCACGATCGTGAACCGCACGGCCCTGGCTCGCGTGATCGAGCTGACCAGTTACGCCGAGGTGGTCCTCGCCAGCCCCGAGGCGGATGCGGCCCATCCCGCCTTCAGCAATCTTTTTGTCCAGACGGAGTTCACCCAGCCGGCGTCCGCCCTGCTCTGCACCCGTCGCGCCAGTTCCCCCGAGGGAAAACCGCCGTGGCTGATGCATCTCATGCTCGGCCGGGGCGGAGAACAGGGCGAAATTTCCTGCGAGAGCGACCGGAGCAAATTTGTCGGCCGCGGCGGCACGCCCGCGAATCCGGCCGCCTTTCGGATTATCGCACCCTTGGCCAACACCGTCGGCTCCGTGCTCGATCCGATTGTTTCGCTGCGCCGCACTGTCACGATCCCGCCCCATGAAACCGCGATCGTTGAGTTCGTGCTCGGCGTGACCGACAGCCGGGAAGCCGCCCTCGCGCAGATTGAAAAATATCAAAGTCCGCGCATGACCGACCGCGCCTTTGACCTCGCCTGGACCCACAGTCAGGTGACCTTGCGCCTGCTCAATGCCACGGAAGGCGAGGCCCAGCTCTACGGCCGGCTCGCCAGTGCGTTGATCTACGCCGACCCGGCCCGCCGGGCTACGCCCAGCGTGCTGCGCAACAACCGGCGCGGGCAAAATGGTCTCTGGAGCTACGGCATTTCCGGCGACGCCCCGCTCGTTCTGCTCCGCATCAGCGACACGGCGAAAATCGAAATTGTCCGTCAGTTGATCAAAGCCCACGCCTATTGGCGGATGAAGGGACTGACCGTGGAACTCGTAATCCTGAACGAGGATGTTTCCGTCTACCGCCAGTCGCTGCACGACGAGATCACCAACCTGATCGCCTCGGGCATCGAAGCACCCTTGCTCGACAAACCGGGCGGCATCTTCGTCCGCCGGCTCGAACAGATCCCGAACGACGATCGCGTGCTGCTCCAATCGGTGGCGCGGGTGGTGCTCGACGATGAAAAGGGAACGCTGGCCCAACAAATGGATCGGCGGAACGTGCTGGAACCCGTGACTCCGCCCTTGGTGCCGACGCGTTCTGCAGTTTCTGATGCGCCGCAGACGATACCGGATCGCGAACTGATTTTTGCGAACGGCCTCGGCGGTTTCACCCGCGACGGACACGAGTATGTCATCACGGTCCAACCCGGCCGGATGACGCCGGCCCCGTGGGTCAACGTGCTCGCCAATCCCACTTTTGGCACCGTCGTCTCCGAGAGCGGCAGCGCCTACACCTGGGCGGAGAACGCCCATGAGTTCCGCCTCACCCCTTGGAGCAACGATCCCGTGCAGGACACCACCGGCGAAGCGTTCTACATTCGCGATGAACAGACCGGACAATTCTGGTCGCCGACGCCCCTGCCGGCGCGCGGCGCGACGCCTTACGTCATTCGCCACGGTTTTGGTTACACGGTATTCGAGCACACCGAGCACAGCATCACCTCGGAGCTGTGGGTCTATGTGGCGATGGATGCGCCGGTGAAGTTCGCGGTTTTGAAACTGCGCAACGTCTCCGGCCGGTCGCGCCGGCTGTCAGTCACCGGTTACTGGGAATGGGTGTTGGGCGACCTGCGGCACAAAAGCCTGCTGCATGTGCAGACGGAGGTTGATCTCAAAACCGGCGCGCTTCTGGCGCACAATCACTACAACACCGAATTTTCCGACCGGCTCGTGTTTCTCGACGTGAACGATGCCACGCGCACCCTCACCGGGGATCGCAAAGAATTCATCGGGAGAAACGGCAGTCTGGCCCAGCCGGCGGCATTGAAGCGAACCCGTCTCTCCGGCCGCGTCGGCGCCGGGCTGGACCCCTGCGGCGCGGTGCAGGTCACGGTCGACCTCACCGATGGCCAGGAGCGGGAAACGAATTTCCGTCTTGGCGTGGGTCGCAACGCGGGCGAAGTCCAAGGCCTGATCCAGCGTTACCGCCGGGCGGATGCCTGCCGCACCGCACTCGAGGGCGTCTGGACACATTGGAACCGCGTCCTCGGCGCGGTGAACGTGGATACGCCCGATCCCGCCGTAAACGTGATGGCGAACGGATGGCTGCTCTACCAGACCCTGAGCAGCCGCGTGTGGGGCCGCACCGGGTTTTATCAATCCGGCGGAGCCTACGGTTTCCGCGACCAATTGCAGGACGTCATGGCCCTGGTGCACACCGAACCCGTTCTCACCCGCGAGCATCTTCTCCGCACCGCCGCCCACCAATTCCGCGAAGGTGACGTGCAACATTGGTGGCACCCGCCGGCCGGACGCGGGGTCCGAACCCATTGTTCCGATGACTTTTTGTGGCTGCCTTATGCGACCTGCCGCTATGTCTCGTGCGTCGCCGACACGGGTGTGCTGGATGAAAAGATTTCCTTTCTCGAAGCCCGGCCGGTCAAGCCGGAGGAGGAAGCCTATTATGATCTGCCCAATCGCGCGGAAGAGTCGGCCACGCTTTATCAGCATTGCGTGCGCGCGATCGAACGCGGCATGAAATTCGGTGAACACGGCCTGCCGCTGATCGGAACCGGTGATTGGAACGACGGCATGAACCGGGTGGGCAACCAAGGCCGCGGGGAAAGCGTGTGGCTGGCTTTTTTTCTCTACAACGTGCTCACGCAGTTTGCCGTGGTGGCCCACGCCCGCGGCGACTTCACTTTTGCCGAGCGCTGCAAAATCCAGGGGCAGCACCTGCAGGAAAACATCGAACTTCATGCCTGGGACGGCGCGTGGTATCGCCGCGCTTACTGCGACAATGGCGAACCGCTCGGCTCCGCCACCAACGAGGAATGCCAGATCGATTCCCTGCCGCAAAGCTGGTCGGTGATCAGCGGAGCAGGCGATGCGTCCCGTGCACGCGTGGCCATGCAATCCGTGGACCGGCGGCTGGTCCGTCGCGACGCCGGATTGATCCAACTGTTTGACCCGCCCTTCGATCATTCTTCGCTCAATCCCGGCTATATCAAGGGCTACATTCCCGGTGTGCGCGAAAATGGCGGGCAGTATACCCACGGGGCGATCTGGACCGCCATGGCCTTCGCGCTTATGGGCGACGGCGAGCGCGCCTGGGAACTGTTCAACCTGCTGAACCCCGTGCATCACGGCGCGACCCCGGAGCAGATCGCCACGTACAAAGTCGAACCCTACGTCGTCGCGGCGGATGTATACGCCGTCGCACCCCATATGGGCCGCGGCGGCTGGACCTGGTACACCGGCTCGGCCGGCTGGATGTACCGGCTCCTGATCGAAACTTTACTGGGCGCAAATCTCGAGGGCGAAAAATTGCGACTGACGCCTCGCCTGCCGAAAACCTGGCCTTCTTACAAAATCCATTATCGCTACCGGAAAACCGTTTATCACATCACCATCGCGAGGTCTGCCGCCGACCCGCATGCTGAAGGTTGGCTCTTCCTCGATGGCCAGCAAATTGCTGGCACGACTATTCCTCTCCATGACGACCAGCGCGAGCATGCCGTCGAATTGAGAATTAGCTGAAGCACGACCAGTCTTCGGCTGAGGTCTGGCAAAGAACGTCATGATTGTGCAAACCCGACCACGCATCTCGGCATGCCTTGAATACCCCATAGTTGCTCAGGGGATTATCCGGCATCCTCCGTTGGAATAATTCAGCCGGATCCCCAGCCATCCAGCAGGTGATTTTGCAACGGATATTTCGCCAACTAAAAAACAAAACCATGAATACAAAAACATGTCTCGCCTTGCTCTTCGCCGCGATCTTACCGGTCGCGTTATCGGCCAGCCCAAACAATAATCGCAGGAACCACGATGATCGTGATCATCATCCCAAGATTGTTGCATCTGAAACCAGCGGCTTCTTAAGCAGCAGCTCGGTCGATCAACCCGTTACGGTGCCCGATACCGCCAGCACCCTCCTGTTGCTCGGTGCCGGACTTGGTGCCTTGGTGGTGTGGAGAAGGAATTCCGTCTTCCAGATTCAATAATCTTCCGATCGTGTGGTTGCGGCCATTATGCCCCGGGCTTGTCTCGGGGCATTTTTTGCGCGGCCCTTCCAACCCAAGCGGTCAATCCCGTTCACGCCGCGACGAGACCAGCCGTCATCGCCGGTGATACCGCCATCCGCACACAACCATTGGATCTGTGCTTATCCGTGGTGAATCGCCTCCGCTTTGATCCGACTTGGTCGTCAGCATTGGCGACCGATCGGTTTCAATGAAATCACGGCGCTAAATATTGGAGCCGACTGCCATCGTGTCCCCCGAGCGAAAACTTCCCTCGCGTCGAGAGAGATGCGCCGGACAGGAAGCATCATGGGACGCTCACTCACGGGAAGAGCAGGGATTCGAGAGATGCGGGATGATTCCATCGATCCAGATTACACGGAATGTTCCGGAGAAGAAATGGGGTGTAGTGCTGATCCCGTCGGCCTCGCGCCGCAGTCCGAATTCATTTCGGTCGCGACTTGCCTGACGCAAGAGTCGGGTTTTGCCCCATAGCGAAGCGCAAGCTGATCGAGTATCGTAGGCCGGTATCCCGATCGCGGGAATGCATTCGCCGTCATCCTGACGGCGAATAACAGCCAATAAAAAACACAAATATCATGACTACTCTCGAAATCAAGGGCGACTGGAACATCACCAAAGGGAAATTGAAACAGAAGTGGGCCAAGCTCACCGACAATGATCTTAAGTTCGTCCAGGGCCAGGAGGAGGAACTGTTGGGCCGCATTCAGAAGCGCACCGGCGAGACCCGCGAAGAGATCGAAAAGGCCATCAAGGAATATGTCGACACCTGCGGTTGCAAGTGAGTCTCCCCGTGCAAACCGCCGGGGCGTGAGCTTCGGCGGCATCGAAAATGAAAGATCACATCTATAAGATCATCGAACTCACCGGCACCTCGACCACGTCGATCGAGGATGCCGTGGCGAAAGCCGTCAGGCGCGCACACGCAACCCTCAAGAATCTTTGCTGGTTCAACGTGATCGAAACCCGCGGGAGCATCGACAAGGGCAAAGTGCAGCACTGGCAGGTAACCATCAAAGTCGGGTTCACGCTGAAAGACTAAACACCCGTCGGCCACACCGTAGTCCGCCGATCCACCACATGCAGGCCGGGCCGAAACCCGGGCTGCTAATTTTTAAAAGCATCATGGCAAAAGTAATCAAGACCCCTGAACTGAACATCACCCGCGAACAGATGATCCAACTGCTGAACGAGGATCTCGCGGGTGAATACCAGGCGATCATCGCCTACACCGTCTACAGCCAGGTGCTGAAGGGCGCGGCATACACGGACATTGCCCGTGAACTCGCCGCGCATGCAGGCGAGGAACTGGCGCACGCCCTTAAAATCGCCAAACAGATCGATTATCTCGGCGGCATGCCCGGCACGACCCCCAAACCCGTCAAGACCTCGTCCGACCCGGTCGAGATGCTGCGCGCCGACCTGGAAAACGAACGGGAAACCATCGGCCGTTACCGTGAGCGCATCCGCCAGGCCGAGGCGATGGGAGAATTCGCCCTGAGCGAAACCTTGCGCGGCATCATCTTGCAGGAACAGGAACACGAAATCGATTTGTGTGCCGCGTTGGGCATAGACGTGCCCGGACCGAAAGAGGCTGCCGAAAACATTTCCGCCGGCACCCAATAGAAAACCTCGATGACGGCCTAACCGGCCGAAACAAAACAACCACGCCGCCCGGAAGGTGCGCCCCTATGGATTCTATGAATGCTTTCTCGGACAACATGCCGGTTCATCACACGCAGAAAATAAAAACCGAGATGAACCATCTCATCGCGCATCTCCGCGAGGATATTGGAAAAATAACGGACCCGAAGGCCCAGGCCCTGTTTGAGACCTCGGCCGAGGTTCTCACCGGCTTGGTGAAAGCCTTCGGCGATTATGGGAAAAAATGCGAAGAAGCGTGGCGGGCCGAGCCTCTGACATTTCATCAAAACGAACCAGCTCCTCATGCCCCAAGGTGATGTCGTCAACCGCAACGCCCGGAAAGCCAAAAGGGCCAATCATCATCCGGATATCGACATCCGTTTTGACCCGGAAACCTTGGAGCTCACCGCCCATGACCATGGAGGAATCACCGGGAAAGTTTTCCCTCGCCCGGGAATGCGAGGAAGTCTTCGCCATCATTTTGCATCGCGAGCCAAGCCGACTCCAAGCCAAAAATAAATCAACATTAACAAGACCCACAGATATGAATACCACGACAAAATCGAATCACGCGGGGAAAGAAGGCCAGACGAGCTTTCCCACTTTCATCGCCCGCCCAACCGCGGCCAGACTGGGCCTAGGCCTGATAACAGCAGCATTGATTCTCGCAGCACCCTGCGCCAAGGCAGAAACGAGTCTCTCCCGCGCGGACAACAAATTCATCCTTGCAGCAGCCCAGGGCGGCATGACCGAGGTAAAACTGGGCGACTTGGCCGCTCAGCAAGGTGTAAGCGACGAGGTCAAGGCCTTCGGGCAGATGATGGTGAAGGACCATACGGCCATCAATTCTGACTTGAAAACATTGGCCGCACAAAAGGGCGTCACACTCCCCGAAAACCTGGACGCGAAACATCAGGGGATGGTGGACAAATTGGCGGCCCTGAAGGGTGTAGAATTTGACGAGGCGTATATCAGCAGCATGATCAAGGACCACAAAATGGATGCCAAGGAATTCAAGGCTGAATCTGCCGAAACGAAAGACGCCGACATCAAGGCATTCGTGGATAAATCCCTTCCCATAGTAAATGCACATTTGGAGCACATCACAGCGTTGAAGAAGTAACGGCCTCCGGTATGATCGCCCAGGCAGGCGTCCGAGATCGATCTGCTCGATACAATTCAGCGAACCCGCCGACTGAGCTTGAACGCGGAAACTTTATGAATCCGATCCAATTTGAATGTCCGCACTGCCATGCAATCACCATCGGTGACGAATCGCAATATGGCCAGTCGGTGCAGTGCAGGAAATGTCAGGCGATCATCCTCGTGCCACCGGCCCCTGTCAGCGCAACCCCACAAACCGCACGATTGATTCCGGGCCAGGCCGGCCGGGCGCCTTCCACTCCGAATGCCGCCGGTGAGGAATCCGATATTTTCAATCTGTCTCCGGTCGCACGCGCCGCTTTTGGCCAGATTCTGCTGGGCGTAATTTTAATCGGTCTGGGCATTGGTCTCGAGCTCCAAGCTCAAGATTATCCGTGGGCGCCGCCCGTGGCTCTGGCGGCGCTGGCGCTCGGCATGCTCGTGTTCCTGCTGGTCTGGATCAGGGTGAAGTCCTGCCACTATCGCCTGACCTCCCAACGGTTGTTTATCCGCCGCGGGTGGCTGGCCAAGCATGTGGATGAATTGGAATTGTACCGGGTGAAAGACGTGGTGGTCGACCAAGGGATCCTGCAACGCGTATTGGGTTTCGGCACCATCACGGTGCTGGCCGATGATGACACCACCCCGCGACTGGAGCTGGCCGACATCCCGAGCCCGACAAAATTCAAGGAGATGATCCGAACCCAGTATCGAGCGGCTCGCCAGAGAGAGGGAGTGCGTCCCACGGAGTTTATGCACTCACCCTGAAGCACTCGCGCCGCTCGCTTCGACCGGGTGAGAGACACCAGGCCCAAATTTCCACCGGGCTGCCGGGATTGCTTTCCCGCGGTGTTAGTTTATGAGCCATTCCCTATGAAAATCGAAACCAAGGCATTTCGCGTCCCACCCGGCAGGAAAGTCCGGCTGAAGAAATGGGCCACCCGGGTACATCCGCTTTATAAATCGGAAAAACATTCCAAGGCGCTGCTCGCCGAAGACGTCGGCGAACTGAGCGGATTGCAGCAATTGCTCTACGCCTCGAACAGTCATGCGATCCTCCTGATTTTTCAGGCCATGGATGCCGCGGGCAAGGACGGCGCCATCAGTCACGTCCTGAGCGGCATCAACCCGCAGGGCTGCGAGGTCTACAGTTTCAAACATCCCAGCGCGGCGGAATTGAGCCACGATTTTCTCTGGCGAACCACCCGATGCCTGCCGTCCCGCGGCCGCATCGGGGTCTTCAACCGCTCTTACTACGAGGAGGTGCTGATTGCCCGCGTGCATCCCGAGATCCTGCTGAATGAAAACATTCCGGATGCACCGGCCGGAATAAAAAAAGTCTGGAAGCAGCGCTACCATTCCATCGTGGATCTGGAAAAACACCTGCATCGCAACGGGACCCGGGTCATTAAATTTTTTCTGCACCTCTCGAAGGAGGAACAGCGCAAACGGTTTCTGGACCGCATCGACCAGCCCGACAAGAACTGGAAATTCAGCGAAGCCGACATCACCGAACGGAAATTTTGGGACCAATACATGGCGGCGTATGAAGACTGCCTGGGCGCCACGAGCACGAAAGCCGCCCCGTGGCATGTGGTGCCGGCCGATGACAAGTATAACGCCCGGCTCATCATTTCGCGAATCGTCATCGAGGCGCTGAAAGACCTAAAAATGAGCTATCCCAGGGTGACCAAGGCCCGGCAACGCGAACTGCAGAAGATCAGGAAGCAACTGGCTACGTAGTACACCCCACCGGGGTTTTCTCGAACTTCCGCAACCTACCACTCCGCCCTGGGTCAAAGTGAATAGCATGAAATCCCAACTGATTCTCTTCACTCTCGCGCTGGCCGCCTTCGGCGCAGCCAACGCCCGCGCCGACGGCCTCGATATCAACATCGCCGGCGAAATCCGTCTCGGCCGCCGTCTCCCGCCGCCGCCGCCAGAGGTTGTCGTCGTCGGTGACACCGGACCCACAGGACCGTCGCCTTGGGAACGCAGTCGCTGGTATCAACGCAGTCAGGCCTACTACTATTATCCGGGCGGAGATGTCTATTTCCGCCCCTCTGATCGGATGTGGTTTTATCAGGAACGCGGCCAATGGCGCTCCGGCAGAAACCTGCCCGAGTTCGTGAGGGTGGATTTCAACCGCAGTGTTTCCTTAACGATGGCGACCGACCGGCCCTATACTTTCCATCAACAGATCGTGACCCGTTATCCCGCAAACTACTTTGAGACAAGAGTGCGAATCCGGGACGAAGACCGGCATGATCGCGACCGGGACTACGAGCATCACGAAAACGGCAAGGACCGGGCCGACCGGAAATAGGATGGCGGAACGGGGTTAGTTGCGCGATCGGACTGCTTGATCACGTCCGGGAAAACAACCCGGGCGTTTTTCTGCGCATCCGATCGGAACAAGGCCCAATCCGCATTTGGCGGTCGATGCAAATTCACCATTCCGCGACACCTCACGCCGCTTCGGGAAAATTGGGCCAAGACAATATCGCGAGTGATTCGTCCGCTTCCATTTCGGTTGTCCGGCGCAATTGCTCGCCGATCCGCAGCACCACCTGGCAAACATTCTCCCGCACCACCCGGTCGTCCGCATTCACGCAGCATCCCCGTCGCTCGGCTTCGAGCCAAGTCTCATCGAGTATGATCTGCCGGATCACCGGAAGTTCGCGGAATATTATTGGATTGAGTGCAATCATGGGCGTGGCGGAGGCTTCTATTGAAGCCATACTATAGCTGTTTCTTCGCCTTCCGCACTGGGGTGTTGCACTACTGACATTTCACTTTCCGGGTTCTGAACAAAATCGCGGCGGGCGGGTAACACCCCATACGCCGGCTCCGGGTAATCCGTTAGTTTCACCCCGGACAAGTGACCGGCCTGCATACTTCTGCAAAGCGGGTTTTGGAACTTCTTCCGCTTCAATCCATGGTCTCACCCCAACCCCGGCCCATTGCCACAATTGCCAGCCATGCCGGCATTGAAGGCGGCATTGAAACCAATGTGATCGCCCATTTGCAGCAATCACAACTGTTCCGCGAATATCAACAGGCGTTTGAAGCCAGCCTCGGTCTGCCCCTGGTGCTGCGCGAAACCGGATCTTTTCGGACCCCGCTGCAAGGGTCGAAGCAGGAAAATGCCTTTTGCGCCCTGATGACTCGGTCAAACAAGACCTGCGCTTCGTGCCTGCAACTGCAGCAACGCATCGAGGACGCGGCCACGCAGGAAACCAAAACCCTGCAATGTTATGCTGGCTTGAGCGAAACCGTCGTACCAGTGCGGGTGGGCAGCCGGGTGCTCGGCTACCTTCAGACCGGGCAGGTGTTTATCAGGGTGCCGGGGGAATCCCAATTCAAGGCCGCCATGCGCGCGATCCAACCGGAGAAAACCGGTTCCGCTCTTCCGGAATTAAGGTCAGCGTATTTCCAAACCCGGGTGATCACCCGCAAACAGTACGAGTCGGTGATCCGGCTCCTCGTGATATTTGCCGAGCACCTCGCGAGCGTCAGCAACCAGATCCTGCTCGCGGCGGCAACGGGCGAATCGCCCCTGATCACGAAAGCGCGCGACTATATCGCCGCCCACCAGAATCAGGAACTCTGCCTGGGCGATGTCGCGCGCGCGGTGCATCTGAGCGCATTTTATTTCTGCAAATATTTCAAAAACGCAACCGGCCTCACGTTCACCGAATACCTCGCGCACACCCGGGTTGAGTCGGTGAAGCAACTGCTGCTCAACTCCCACCTCCGCATCAGCGAAGCGGCTTACACCGCAGGCTTTCAATCGCTCTCCCAGTTCAACCGCGTATTTCGCCGGATCACCGGCGAAGCGCCGGGCAACTATCGCGGCCGGTTGCACAAACCAAGCCGTCCGACGGCCCGAAACGTCCCCACCGTCCGGGCCGCGTGAAACCAATGCCCACACCCCCACACCGTGTGGTGGGGTAAGGCCCCATAGCCGTATTCCCCGCGGGAGGATATCTTAGACGCATGAATCCAATCCTTCTCATCCTCCTTCTTGTTCTTCTGTTCGGTGGCGGCGGCTTTTATTTTGGCGGCCCGGCCATCGGTGGCGGCGGTCTCGGGCTGATCCTTTTGATCTGCCTCATCGTGTATCTGATGGGCGGACTGCGCACAAAAAACTAAACGGCCCGCAACGGCGACGGTGCTGAGCGCCATTCAACCGGACGGCGTGACACCCGGATCGCAAGGCAAAATGATCCTGTACGCTGATCCGGTCCAGAATCGCTGCCGGCTGAAACCCAACTCCATAAAACCAATTCTCCCCGTGCAACATTCCCACCCTCCCACCCACGAAGAAATCGCCCAACGCGCCCGATCCATCTGGAACATGCATGGCCAACCCCAGGGGCATGACACCGCGATCTGGCTCGAAGCCGAATGGCAGTTGAGCATTGATCTGGCCGGGCCCCAAGGCAGCGGTTCAATCGCACCAACCCCATCCCCCGGTCCCATGGGCCGGGTTCTTTCCTCGCCGAAAACCGAACACGCGCCCGCCGAAGCCGGATTTTTCCCTGCCCACTATCCCGCGACCACCGTACCGGACCCCGACGTCATGGTCGCAAAATCGGCACTCGCCAAGAAATCCGCCCGTGCAGCCCTTCTTCCTACCCACAAAAACGCTCCCCAGCCAGCGCCCACCGAGTCGGGCAAACCGCTCTGGAACCAGCCGCATTCGTCCTGATTGGCCGCCCCGCGCGTGTTGGGCAGTTGTCACCGAAGCGTCGTCCAAGTCGTAGCGGCAGCACTCCGGCCGGCCGATCACTTCCGATCCGCCAGCAAAGTTGGGTAGGGTTTCACCCCATCGCCATTCGGCCGCAATTGGCATTAGATGAAAGCAAGCGGTTTTCGGCCCGTCCCATTGACGGGTCATTGCCGCGCATTCCGATTTGAATCCGTCCCGCCGCCGTTCACCTCCGCGATGCCGGCCGAACGTACGTTCCATGAAAAAACTGAATTCCATCGCCAAAAGCGAAGTGACGAAAAAAATCATGGGCCGAACAGCGAAAGTTGTCCGCCTGAAGACTTCCGCTGCGGTCGCAAAAGACCGGTTCCCCTTCCCCGTTATCGCCATGGCGGCTTCGGTTGGCGGCTTGGAAGCTCTGTCCGTCATTCTGGGCGGATTACCGGCGGGGTTTCCGGCCGCTGTTGCCATCGTGATGCATCTCTCGCCCGATCATAAGAGCATCTTGCCCGAGATTTTGAGCCGACGCACTCATCTGCTGGTCAAGCAGGCCTGTACAGGCGATGTCCTATGCCGTTCGTGCGTCTTCGTCGCCCCACCAAACCACCATCTTTCCGTCGCCCCAAGCGGGCGCCTGAAGCTCTCCTCTTCCTCCGCGAAGAAAATCAATTATGCCCGGCCCTCTGCCGAGCCGTTGTTTGTGTCGGTGGCGACCGTTTATCAGCGATCGGCCATCGCCGTGGTGCTCACGGGCGGAGACGGCGACGGCTCTTTTGGGGTGCAAATTATCAAGGACAAGGGCGGCAAGGTCATCGCCCAGGACCGGCCTACCTCGCGGGATTTCAGCATGCCCAAGAGTTCGATCGAGACCGGCGATGTGGATTATATTTTGCCCTTGGACAAAATTGCAGCGAAATTGATTGAGCTGGTCGCCGGCCGCAAAGTCCCATCGCAAGGCCGAATAACTGGCAAAAGGAATCCACCACGCATCAGCGGAAATAGTCTGAGACCGTCCTATGCAGCCGGAGCGAAAGCTGCCATGGTCAGGCGTAAGAAATAAGCGCATGAAAAAGAAACCTACCCCTACCCGCCGGCTCCCAAAGGCCGCAAAAGCAGACCGCGCGAAAAAGCCTGCCACACCAACGAGTGAAGCTTTTCCCATCGTCGGCATCGGCGCCTCCGCCGGCGGGCTCGAGGCCTTGGAGCAGTTTCTGGCGCAGGTGCCGAAGCAAAGCGGCATGGCGTTTGTCATCGTCCAGCACCTGGATCCGACGCACAAGGGGATCATGTCCGAGCTGCTCCAGCGCAGCACCGCGATGAAAGTCATCCAGGTAAAGGATCGCACCCCGGTGAAACCGGACTGCGTTTATGTGATCCCGCCGAACAAGGACATGTCCATTTTGCACGGGGTGCTGCATCTGCTCACGCCGGCGGCGCCGCGCGGGCTGCGCCTGCCGATCGATTTTTTCTTCCGCTCGCTCGCGCAGGATCAGCAGGAGCACAGTGTCGGCGTGATCCTTTCCGGCATGGGATCCGACGGCACGCTTGGTCTGCGGACCATCAAGGAAAATGCCGGCGTGGTGCTGGTTCAGGAACCGACCACGGCCAAATACGATTCCATGCCGCGAAGCGCGATCGACTCCGGGCTGGCCGATTTCGTGGCTCCCGTGGATGAGCTGCCGGGCAAGATCCTGAGCTACCTGCAACGCACGCCGCTCATCGCCCGCACCGAAACGGCGAAGGAGGACAAATCCCAGAGCGCGCTGGAAAAGGTGGTCATTCTGCTGCGCGCCCACACAGGCAACGATTTTTCCTTCTACAAACGAAACACGCTCTACCGCCGGATCGAACGCCGCATGGGCATCCACCAGATCACCAAGATGGCAGGCTACGTCCGCTACCTGCAGGAGAACTCGCAGGAGCTGGATCTGCTCTTCAAGGAGCTGCTGATCGGTGTGACAAATTTTTTCCGCGATCCCGCCGCCTGGGACCAGTTGCGCGACCAGGCCATTCCGGCGTTGCTCGCGAGACGTCCGGCCAGCCACACCCTGCGGGCGTGGGTGCCCGGCTGCTCCACCGGGGAAGAGGCTTATTCCCTCGCGATCGTGCTCAAGGAGGCGACAGAAAAGCTCAAGTCCAAGGAAAAAATCACCCTCCAAATCTTCGCCACCGACCTGGACAAGGATGCCATCGAGATGGCCCGGCAGGCCGTCTTTCCGGCGAACATTGCCGCCGACGTTTCGGCCGCACGGTTGAAACGCTTTTTCGCCAAGGAGGGCACGGGCTACCGGCTCTGCAAAGAGATTCGTGAAATGGTGGTCCTGGCGCCGCAGAATCTCATCATGGACCCGCCCTTCACCAAGCTGGACATTTTGAGCTGCCGCAATCTGCTGATTTACCTGACACCGGAAGTGCAGAAGAAACTGATCCCACTCTTCCATTACAGTCTTACGCCCGGCGGCATTTTGTTTCAGGGCAGTGCGGAGACGATCGGCGACAGCACCGCCTTGTTTTCACCGCTGAGCGGCAAATCGCGGCTTTACCGGCGCACCGAAACCATTGTCCAGCCGGCGCAGATCACCTTTCCCACCGCCTTCCACGCCGGCCAGGCCATCAGCTCCGAGTCGCATTCCGCGGTGCCCAAACCGCCGGAAAGTCTCCAGACCCTCGCAGATCAGCTCGTCCTGCACAGCTACGCCCCGCCCGCGGTGCTGACCAACGAGGAAGGCGATATTTTTTATGTCAGTGGCCGCACGGGCAAGTACCTCGAACCCGCCGCCGGCAAGGCCAACTGGAATCTTTTCGCCATGGCCCGCGAGGGACTGCGCTATGAGCTGGCGGGAGCCTTCAAGGAAGCGCTCCGAAAAAAACAGACTGTAACACTGCACGGGCTCACGGTCGGGACCAACGGCGGCAAGCAGCACGTTAACGTGACCGTCCGGTGCATCGAAGAAGCCGGGCCGTTGCACGGTCTGGTGATGATCGTTTTCACCGACGTGCCCGCGCCCGTGACCGCCGCCGCGGTGAGCAAAACCCAGAAAGAACACGCCCGCAGCCCGCGGCAGGCGGAGCTGGAGCACGAACTCCAGCGGATCCGCGGTGAGGCGCGGGCCACCCATGAGGAGATGCAATCTTCCCAGGAGGAATTCCGGTCCGCCAACGAAGAACTCCAGTCCACCAATGAGGAGCTCCAATCCACCAACGAGGAACTCACCACTTCGAAGGAGGAGATGCAGTCGATGAACGAGGAACTCCAGACCGTGAACTCCGAGCTGCAGGTCAAGGTCGACCAGCTGTCGCAGGCGAGCAACGACATGAAAAACCTGCTCGACAGCACGGACATCGCGACCCTCTTTCTGGACAAAAATCTCCGAGTGCGGCGTTTCACCCCGCAGGCCACGAAAATCATCAAGCTCATCCCGACCGACGCGGGCCGGCCCATCACCGACCTGGCGACCGAGCTCCGCTACCCGGAACTCACCACGGATGCGCAAGAAGTGCTGCGGAAACTGGCCGCGATCGAAAAATCGATCGGCGCGATGGACGGCCGCTGGTTCACCGTGCGCATAATGCCCTACCGCACCTTGGACGACCGGATTGATGGCGTCGTGATCACCTTCACCAACACCACCGCGTCCAAGACGCTGGAGACGAAGCTGCGGGACAAGCACGCCGTGCTGGAAAAACACGTCGCCCAACAAGACACGCAATTGAAACACGAGAAAAAGGCGAAGTCGTGACCGAACCCGTCCACCCCGCATGAAACAAGAACCCACTCCGTCGATCACGACTGCCCCGCTGCGGGACCGCGCGGAAACCCGGCTGCTGCAACAGGGGAGAAAAAATCATGCCGGGAATGGAGCGACGCGATCACTCGCCGACACCCAGCGGCTGCTCCACGAACTGCAGGTACACCAAATCGAGCTCGAGATGCAGAATGAGGAACTCCGGAAAGCCCGCGACGAAATGGAGGCAGGAATGGAAAAATACAGCGAGCTCTACGATTTCGCCCCGCTGGGCTACCTGACCCTCGACCCTGAAGGAGTCATCCGTGAGGCCAACCTGACCGCAGCCAGCCTGCTGGGGATTCCCCGGGCGCCGTTGGTGAAACAACGTCTGGGACATTTCGTGACGGCGGCTGACCGCCAGAATTTCGACGCTTTTCTCCGGCAGGTGTTTGAGAGCCGGGACCGAAAGGAATGTGATTTGCGGCTCTTCGGGAAAGACAAAGCCACCATAGATGTGCGGATGAGAGCCAATCTTTCTGAGTCAAGAGAGGTCTGCCGGTTGGCCCTGACGGACATCACCCAGCACAAACAGGCCGAGGAAAAGGTGCGTGTGTCCGAAATCCGCTACCGCCGTCTCTTTGAAGCGGCGCAGGACGGCGTACTCCTGCTCGACCCGACTACCTGCAAAATCACCGATGCCAATCCGTTCATGACGAAACTGCTGGGCTACCCGCATGACCGGCTGGTCGGAAAGGAACTGTTTGAGATCGGCCTGCTCAAGGATGAAACCGCCAGCCAGGAAATGTTTCGGAAACTCAAACGGAAGCACGAAGTCCGTTATGAGGACCTGCCGCTCGAAAGCCAGGATGGCCGGCACCAGGAAGTCGAGGTGGTGGCCAACCTCTATGAGGAGAACGGCCAGGCCGTCATCCAGTGCAACATCCGCGACATCACCGAGCGCAAGAAGGGGGAAGCGGCGCTGCGCCAGAGCGAGGAACGCTATCGCAGCCTGTTCAATTCCATCGACGAAGGCTTTTGCGTCATCGAAATGATCTTTGATAAGAAGGGAAAGCCCGTCGACTACCGCTTCCTGGAGGTCAATCCGTCCTTCGAAATGCAAAGCGGAATCCACAATGGGCAGGGAAGACTGATCAGTGAAATCGACCCCAAGCTGGAAGCGCACTGGTTTGAAGCCTATGGCAAGGTTGCCCTGACCGGAAACCCGATGCGCTTCAGCAACGAGGCGAAAGGATTGAACCGGTGGTTCGATGTCTATGCCTTGCGTATCGGCGGAGAGGGCAGCCGGAAAGTCGCCGTGCTTTTCAACAACATCACCGTGCGGAAGCAGGTGGAACAGGCCTTGCACGAAGCCCAGAAAAACCTGGCCGACTATGCCGGGCAGCTGGAGATCCTGGTGGGCAAGCGCACGGCGGAACTGATGACCACGAACGTGCGCTTGAAAAGCGCGGTGGTTAAAGCCGATAAAAGCAAGCAGCAGTACATGCAGCTTTTTCTGGAGTCCCAGCTCATGCAGGTAAAGCTGCGCGACCTGACCCGTCAGATCATCACGGCGCAGGAAGACGAGCGAAAGGAGATCAGCCGGGAACTGCATGACCAGGTGGTGCAAATCCTCGTCGGCATCAGTGTCCATTTATCGGCGCTGGGAGCAGGAGTGTCAGAAGGCCTTACGGGTTTGAAGGGTTTGAAGGGTTTGAAGGGTTTGAAGGGTAAAATCACCCGCACCCAACAACTGGTGGAAGTTGCCGTGAATGCCGTGCACCGTTTCGCGCGCGAGCTGCGCCCGGCCGTGCTGGACGATCTCGGCCTGATCCCGGCCCTCCACGCCTATAACAAAAGCCTGGCCGAGCAGAAAAATCTCAAGATCCATCTCACCGCCTTTGCCGGAGTCGAGGCGCTGGAAAGTTCCAAGCGCACGGTGCTCTTCCGGGTCGCGCAGGAGGCCATGACCAATGTCATCCGCCATGCCCGCGCCTCCCAAGTCAGGATGAGCCTCACGAAAATCCCCGGCGCCGTCCGGATGGAGATCAACGACAATGGAAAATCTTTTCAGGTCGGGAAAACCCTCCTGGCCAAAACCAACAAACGTCTCGGCCTGGTGGGCATGAGGGAACGGGTCGAAATGGTCGGCGGCAGCCTGACCATCGAATCCGCTCCCGGCCGGGGCACCACCGTCCGCGCAGAGCTGCCTTTTACCCAGGAGAAATCCAACCCATGAAACCAAACAGACCAATCACCGTCCTGCTTGCCGAAGATCACGCCATTGTCCGGCAGGGCCTCATCTCCCTGCTGAAATCCGACGGCTATTTCGCCATCGTGGCCGAAGCCAAGACCGGCCGTGAAGCCGTCGAGCTGGCAATAAAACTGAAGCCAGACGTCATCTTGATGGATATCGCCATGCCCGTGCTCAACGGCCTGGAAGCGACCCGGCAGATTCTCGCCGCCAATCCCGCCGCCAGAGTGATCGTGCTCTCTGCCCACAGTGATAACGAATACATTGAGCGCATGTGCGCCCTCGGCGTGGCCGGTTTCCTGGAAAAACAGACTTCCGCCGAGATCCTGACGAAGGCGATCCGGGAAGTCGCGAAGGGAAATTCCTTTTTCAGCCCCACCGTCGCCAAACGCGTGCAGGAAATTCAGAACAAACCGCGCGACCGGGACGGGATGATCCGGGCCGAGGGCAACCGCCTGACCTCCCGCGAGACCGAGGTGTTGCAGCTCGTGGCCGAAGGCTCGGCCAACAAACAGGTCGCGGACACACTCGGCATCAGCATCAAGACCGTCGAGAAGCACCGGCAGCACCTCATGGACAAACTCAACATCCATGACACCGCCGGGCTCACCCGCTACGCCATTTCCTCCGGCGTCATCGAAAGCCGTGTGCAGATGACGATCAGCTAGCGCACCGGTCAGGCGGACGGCATTCTAAAATCCACCGCTTGCCGGGCCGGGTCATGACCCTGCCTTGTGCTTTGGCAGGAACAGCGGATCGGATGCTTCATCTGTATGCATAGAGGGGGGATCTTTAGTGGCGGAGGCGCAGCGCTCTCCGGCAGGTAGGACAACGCCCCATAGCGACTAAAACGTCGGAAGAGTAATCTCTTCATCTCATCTATGAAAAACATATCTGCTCTGTTCCTCCTCCTCGCCGGCCCAATCGCCCTGCTCGCGTCCTCCTCCACTGATCGCAAGATCGAAGAGGCCGCCAAGTCTTCCTACAATTACCGCACTGTCCTTGAGGACAACGTGAAGGTAAAAGCCAACGATGGCATCGTCACCCTGACCGGCACCGTCCAGGATAAGGATGACAAGGCCCTCGCCGCCGACACCGTCGAAAACCTTCCCGGCGTCACCGCCGTAAAAAACGAAATCGTCGTCAAGTCGTCCTATCCCGAGAAGTCAGATGCCTGGATGGCCTTCAAGATTCGCAGCCGCCTGCTCGTCAAGAGCAACGTCAGCGCCACTAATACCAAGGTCACCGTCAACGACGGCAATGTCATTTTGACCGGCACCGCCGACAACGCCGCCCAGAAAGAACTGACCGCGAGCTACGCCAAGGACATTGACGGCGTAAAGTCGGTGCAGAATGAAATCATCGTGAAGGACATGCCCCAGGGCGAGACGATCGGCGAGACTATCGACGACGCCTCCATCACCAGTCAGGTCAAGTATGCCCTGCTCAGCCACAAATCCACCAGCGCGCTGAAGACCAAGGTTGTCACCAATGATGGTGTGGTCATCATCACCGGCACGGCCGCCTCTGACGCGGAAAAATCCCTCGTCACCAAGCTGGCCCAGGACGTTCGTGGCACCAAGTCGGTGACGAACGACATGATCGTGAAGAGCTAAGTCCGCGAAATCGGCCGCAGCCTGCGGCCGGCATGTACCGAATCATTCCCATTACATGCGGCCAACCCATGTTGGCCGCATTTTTTAAACCGGAATAAAATCCTGGCCACACGAGAAACCCTTCAACCCTCGATCACCGGAGCAAATGCCATGGCGCGCAGTCTCCCCCGATCGAGTTTTTCCAACGGTCCGCCCCGCATCCGCGTCTCTTGGGTCCTGGCCTTCACGAAGGCAGAAACCGGCGCTGGACCCACCGCAATAATTCTCCCCCTCACCTTTTTGTATGTTTCCGACCCATCATCCCATTTTCAGCCCAATGAAAATCCCGACCCACAGTCCTTCAAGTAACTCGACCGCCGCTGCCTCAACAAAGCCCATGCCACACTGGAATCGCGCCTTGGATATTTTTTGCTGCCTGCTGGCTCTGCCGTTTCTGAGCCTTCTGGTTTTGGTGATGGCCGTGTTCACCCGGTTGGTCTCTCCCGGGCCGGTTTTCTTCCGCCAGGAACGCGTCGGTCTCCGCGGCCGCCGATTCCAGATCTTTAAGTTCCGCACGATGAAAACCGGGGCGGATCTGGCCGTGCATAAAAACCATATGCAGCAACTGATGGTCTCCAACGCACCCATGGTGAAGCTGGATGCCCTCAACGATACCCGGCTGATTCCCGGCGGCTGGATCCTGCGAGCCTCCGGTCTCGATGAGCTGCCCCAACTCATCAACGTCCTCCGCGGCGAAATGAGCCTGGTCGGCCCCCGTCCGTGCATCCAAAGCGAATTCGACCAGTTTCTTCCCTGGCAGCGCGAACGCGTCAACGCCGTGCCCGGCCTGACCGGTCTCTGGCAGGTATCAGGAAAAAATCGTACGACCTTTGATGAGATGATCCGGCTGGACATCGCCTATTCGCGCCAGGCCTCGCTTTGGCTCAACCTGAAGATCATCGCCCTCACGCCCTGGGCCATGGGGGTGCAGTTCTACGACACCCGCCTGAGCCGGAAATCCGCGTCACCCTTGAAACCTGTCAGTGCGTCCTCTCTACCGCTCATGCCCATCCGCGTGACGGTGCCGTGACCGACTGTCTGCTCCTCCCGATGAATTCCGTCGCTCGCTCGATTGACGCTCCTTTGCTCGACATTGAGCAAAGACAGAATCTCCTGCTCGCCGACGACTATGTGAGCTATACGACCACGCGGGACCGCCACTGGAATATCACCGAAGAGGAATCCCGCCGCCTGCACCAACAACTCCAGGCGCAATATGCGAAAACCGACGGAATGCTCCGGGCATTTTTGGCATCCGGGCCGCCGCAACAAAACCTTTCCAAAACAATCAAACCCCGCTTTCACCATGAATAAAATCATCTCCCTCGCCCTGCTTGTCGGTGGCATCGTGCTCATCGTCTATGGCGTCAATGCCTCCGACTCCGTCAGTTCTGATGTCTCCCGTTTTTTTACCGGCAATCCCACCGACAAGACCATCTGGTTTCTGATCGGCGGAGTCGTGGCCGCGGCGCTTGGTTTGGGCGGACTGGCACGCGGATCAAAATCCGTCTGAGCCGGTCTCGATCAGGCGCACGAAGTTCTTCGATTCCGGGAGGATCGCCCCGCCCACAGGCCGCATTGGCCGGCAATGCCGGCGCGCACCGACATAACGAAAAGAACGTTCGTTGCGTCCGCCCGCTGATTTTTCCAGGCGGCCCCGGGTCGGGTTATACCTTATATTCCCCGGAAGCCGTTTGGAGTACTCTTGCATCACTATGCCAGACACTCCCAATTCCAGCCTTACCAAAACGAATGCTCCCGCGACCGGTGCGACGAAAACCGCTGAGCCGGCGGCGGTCGCTTCCGCTCAACCTGCGGCAACCTCACCGGTTGCGGCCAACGGCGAGGCTGCGGCTCCCGTCCAGCCCGCCGCCCCGGTGGCGAAAATGGTTAAAATCAAGGACCACGGAACTGATTTCAAGGAAACCGATGGCGACGAATCGGACAGCCCTGATATCCATGGGGTGAAAGATTTCCCGTTGGCCATCATTTTCGGCGTGTTTGCCGCCGTGCTGCTGATCAGCACCCTGGTGCTCGGATTCATGGTGGCCGAACGAAACCACACTATCGTGCAAAACAAGAACCGGGCCGATCAGAACGCGACCGACAAGATCCTGATGCAGGCCCAGCTTGATGCGGACAAAACCGACGCGGCGAAACTCAAAGAGGAAGCGGCGAACGCCAAAGCGACGGCGGTCAGACTCAGCACGCAGTTGGATGAGGCCAAAGCCGGCGCGGCCGATCTGCAAATCCTGTTGGACAAGGCCCGGGCGATTTCCGACGGATTCCAGGCGGAAAAGGAGGAGGCCAAAGTGACTTCCATCCGCCATCAGGGTGAAGTGGAAATCGCCAAGGCCCAAACGGCGGTAATGCAGACGCAATTGACCGATGCGCAGACCGACACCGCCCGTCTTCAGGCCGAGTTGGACAAAGCCCGGACCAATATCACCGTCTTGGAAGCCAAACTGGAAAAAGCCGACGCGGAGATTGCCCAGTTGAAAAACACCGTTCCAAAGAGGTAACTTTTGGAACTCCGGCGGGCAGCACTCCTTTCCTTCATCTCGGCCGCGCGTGGTTTCCCCGGGGAAACCGGCGAAGTCCGGATGAATTGCGCCTCACCTTCCGGATCATCTCCGATTATCTTTTGCGGATGCAAGTCGAGTGCGTGATATGCGGCTAAAAACCGACAGGAAGTGAATTCGCCATCGTCGCGTCTCCGCCGGCTTCCGCCACCTTCTGTGCCAGTACCCTGCCCACCAAATTTTCCCCCGCCACAGGAACCGGCGCGCGAAACGGTTTGGGCGGGGAGTTTTGTGCCTGAGTGCAAGAACCGCGCAGGATACTTTTCCGATCCTCACGCTCCCCAGCGGTAGCCGAGCCCCAGGAGGAAAATATCCGAGTCACGGTTGTAGTTGCTCATCACACGGTCAAAGACACAGCGCATGATCCAGTTTCCGGCAAGCCGGACGGAAAAGGTCAGCGAGGCCAGCGGGGCGACTGCGGCCGGGTTCAACTTACCGGTCCCGGCCGGGTGCCTTTTATCGAGATAAAAATACGGTCCCACACCGGCACCCACGGTGATACGGTCGTCGAAGAAGGTATTGACGGCCCAGAGCTGGGTGGCGGCGCCACTGCGCCGGACGATCTTGGGATCGCCTTCATAAATCGCCGAGGCGGTCCAATCGAGATGAGGCATGACACCCCGGCGATACTCGGCGGCGCAGGCGAGCGACTTGGGATTCAAGATGGTGTTCACCACACTCTGGCCACCGTAGAACGTAACCTCGTTTTCACTGACATAAGCTTTTTCACCGGGCTCGTCGCCAAGCTTGCCGGGAGTGGGCTTCCGATCCTGTCCGAACCAGAAGCCCAGACCAGCGCTCAACGTATTCACCTGGATCTGACCGGAAGGCGCGATGCGGTTGTAATTGAACCGATAGAACCAGCGGTCCGCAATATAGCCGGTCGCGGCGAGACTGAAGATGGGTGCCGTGCCGTGGACATTCGCCGTGTCGCCTCCGGGCATTGGCCGAGTGTCGAAATAGTAGTAGGCCCCGAGACCGACCGAAAGGGAAATACGATTTTCAGCCAAGGGCAACCGGCCCCAAACTTCCCACGCCGTTCCGTCACGGTGGTGTTCCCGCAGGTGACCTTCGTTGATATAGGCGATCGATGCGGCAAGATTGCGGTAGAAATCCTGACGGTAGTCGACCTGCCAGGTGTAGGTTGACCGCTCCGCGTTCGTTTTGGGCAGGACGCCTCCAAGGACGGCCAGCTCCTGCGCGTTTAGTTTCAAACCGGCGCAGAGCAAAAGCAGTGCGGCCAGTTTCACCATCAGACGGAAAAAGTTAACGGGATTATTCGCGTGGCTCATGCGGTTGCTTTTTTTCCAGTCGGACGCGAAAATGCTCCATGCCCAGCATGACCCCGGAAATCAGCGCCAGCAGGCCGGTGACCCAGAGCGGGATGGACAGCCCGAACAGAAGGTTCAATCCGAAGACAATGAGGAAGAGGGCGAGGAAGAGACGTGACATAAGATGTTTGGTTAAAGCTTCGTTCAGATCCGGTTCGTGAGCACCAGCACAACCAGAATGAGGAGCAGCAGACCGAACCCGCCGCTGGGATAGTAGCCCCAGTTGCGGCTGTGCGGCCACGCAGGCAGGGCACCAAGCAAAAGAAAAATAAGAATAACGAAGAGGAGAGTGCCAACAGTCATGGGCGTGGAATTTGACGGCGGAGGAAAAAGGACGAACGCATCGGCCGCCGCCGGACACGTTAGGACTTTCCGAAGGGGAAAATCTGGATTGAACGGCCCGATCCTACCTTTAAAAGTGCGGTATCACCATGGGGTGTTGGCCGGCCTCAAGTCCGCGCTCCTCCACCGATTTTGTCCGGTCGGGTAACGCCCCATTGTGCAGGAGTCATCTTCGCTGTAATCTCCGGAGATGAAACTTAATATTCCCAGACTTCATTCTGCTTCGGCCTCCGCTCACCCGGCCCGGCCTTTCGCGGCACTCCTCGCCGGTTGTGGCGCTCTCGCTCTCTTTGCGGGTTGCGCCTCCGAGCCGGCCTCACATTTGGTTTCCGCCCCACCACCACCCGAACCAACCAGAAGCGTCGTGACCACCACGACCACCTCGTCCCCTGTTGCCGTACCCGTGATCGTGGGCAACACGGCCTATGCAACCACAACCGCAATGCCCGTCGTGAACACCGTTGTTGTGACACAGGCTCCGCCGGCGCTGCAACAGGAAGTCGTGCTGGCCCAACCATCGGCCCAACATATATGGCTTCCCGGTTACTGGACCTGGCGCAACGAACGCTATGAATGGATGGCCGGACATTGGGAACTCCCGCCGAGTTCCGGGGCCGTATGGGTTGCTCCGCGCTGGGAACAACGCGGCAATGCCTATAGATTCTACGAAGGCTATTGGAGCTGAAGCCATGCAGGCTTGATTTGAATTCCTTCGAAATTTCACCGCCCCTTCGATCACGAAGGGGCTTTCTTGCGTCATCTGACCTCGGGTCCTGGAGCCGCCCCCTCGATGATACTGCAATCCCGACCGATGATCGGCAGTTGCCTGACATGGGAGGTGTACGCCCCATAGGCACGGCCCGCCGATAAGCGCACTGTTGGTGATGCAGCAAACGTTTAAGAACCAAATCAGCCATCGGGAAAAATCATCATGAAATTGCATTCCAAACAAATTCCTTTCGGCCTCGCCAATGCACTTGTCCTGATCTTCCTCTGTCCCTCAGCCCATGCCGTACCGATGGTCAATCTCGGGACGGCCTCCGGTTTTTCGATTCTCGCAGGCTCCAAAATCACCGACGCCGGTGGTTTGTCCACGGTGGTTGCCGGAAACGTCGGGCTGTACCCGACCACCGGAGCGGCGATCGGACTCACCGCCGGACAAGTGGTCGGAGGGACGATCTACTCCGCCGAAACTTCCGGTGCGTTGCTCAACGGTGCCCAAAATGACCTGACCAACGCCTACAACGACGCCGCGAGCCGGCCGGTGACGGTCGATTTTGGCGTGGTCGACAACCAGCTCGGCAGCTCCGCGACCATCGGCACGTGCTCCGACTTCGTGGGAAACATCATGGCTGATCAATCGATCGCGCTCCAAGCCTACGCCACGCTGGACGGCAGCGCCCTGGCAAGAATTGCCGCGGTCTCCTTGGATCACAACACGATCACCGTTTCAGACTGCACGGTTGCGGACAGCGGTGGTAACCACACCGGTGGGAGTGGAAATTCAGTGCCAGACCCTGCCAGCACCTTCTCCTGTTGTCATCGGCAATGGTGGGACTGTTCGCTTTTGGCAAATCAACGAGGTCACAGGTGTGATCCCAACCCTTAAAAAAGAATCACATGAAAACGAATCGCTTCACCTTTTTACTCACCGTCGTCTTTGGGTTCGCCGCTTTTGCGACCATAATGAACGCGGAAAGCACCTCATCCACCGACAAGGTCGCGGCCGATAATACAGATTCAGTTGCCCCTCCCCAATGGCTCAGCCTCAAAGATATCACCTACGACCAGCGTGCCCGTTTTTTTGCCGGTCTCAAACGAATGGAAGCCGTGGTTGACGGCCAGATCAACGCGTTGACCGCCAAACGCGCCGCCATGACCAGCGCCGCGAACACCGCCGACTGGGATTTCGCGATGAAGGAATTGGCCAACGCGCGGTCGTACCTGAAATCCACCGGAGAAGTATTGGGCAAAGCTCCGCCTGAAACCTGGAACCAGGAAAAAGACCGGGTGGGCCAAGCGTGGGTGAGAACGCAAGAAGCGTACGCCAAGGTCAAATCCAGCATGACGAACTGAATCGCTCGGATTTGTTGGCCCAACAACCGACCGATCAGTCCTCGGAGCGGTGTGTTTGCAACCCGCTCCGTCAGGCCGCAGGTGCGCCGGGCCGGACACCGCCCTCGCCCGGTTGCCTCAATTCAAACTCGCGCTAAACTGAAGCGGATTGACCTCGGGAGTATCGAGCTGAGTCCGGAGCATCCAAGCCGCATTTTCATGCTGTTCAATCATGCCGGCCAGAAACCCGGCGGTGGATGCATCGCCAAATCTTAGCCGGCAAACCTCGGTGTCGGAGCGGAGGTGCGCGATGATGTCCTCATGGGCGCGCAGCAGTTCGGCAAGCATGGAATCGGCCGCCAGGCCGAACCCCGAAGCGGCCGAGCATCGGGCCGATTCCTTCAAATCGGCCCAACTGATGCGCACATCAAGCCGCATTTCCCGGATTCTCTCCGTCACCTCATCCACCCATTTCGTCGCCGCATCGTGCTGCAGTTGAAACAGCAATCGGCGGCTGAAAAAGTCCGTCCCGCTGACATTCCAGTGGTAGTCCCGGGTGATCTGGTAGAGCAGGTACTCATCCGCAAGCAGCAGATTGAGCATCCGGCCCACGGCTTCATGCGATTCGTGCTTCAATTCGGCGCTGGTTTTCATGTTTTGCGTGAGCGACAGAGGAGAGCGGGTTCCGGTTGGGAATAGCACAACGACATCCCCGCCATCCGTTGGACAGCCATACGACGCTGAGCCGCCATCCGCCTGATGGCCAAACGCCGTTTGGCGGCAAGGTGTCCCGGATCTGACTGATCAATGTCGGCCGCAGTCTCAGAAAGAATCTGCGAGTAGAGGCCGGCATCGAACTCGGGATAAAATGGAGGCGGGAGAATCATATGTTTGGATTGGAAGTCCAAAGAATATCATTCTCCCGCGGCCGGTCGCCATGGGGTATTCAAGGTATGATTTGCCCGACTGCTCTTGCGGCTCCGCGCTCCGTCCGAGGAGCGGGCAATGCACCCGCCTTGAACACCCCATAGGCCGCGCCCGGTTTTCCTGCGACAATCATTTTTCAGGAGCGATCGGTCCCGCCCCGGGGGACGACGCGCATGTCCGCAAACATTCAACGTCCGACTTTTATGAACATTAGAATCAGAACCGCCACCACCGCCCAGACACCCGAGGAGCTGCTCAATGATCTCCGCACCTTGGTCAGCGATGCCGAGCTGATGCTGAACCGCACCCCGGATGAAAACCGCCGCGGGTCTCCCGCCCGTTTGCAGGAGCGTTTCGACGCCGCGCAAAAGCGGCTCGGCGAACTCTACAACGACACCAAAGTTAAAATTATCGCCGGTGCGAAACACACCGATTCGGCCATCCGCGCCAATCCCTATCGGTCACTGGCGATAGCCCTCGGCGCCGGTCTGCTCATCGGCGTGCTGGTTGGCCGCCGCGGCAAATAATCGGCCCGGTTGCGTGGCCCCGACTCTCTTCCCGCCGGCAATATCATGGCACCGGAGACCGTTGCATCACCTTGCTCTCCGCCGGACCACTGACCACCGCGCATGCATGCGTTTTTCCTGATCTGTTATTTCGCCACCTGGGCGTTCATTCCCCACCTTCTGCTGCTGAAAAAGCGGCCGGCCGCGACGCTCGCCTGGCTTTGGGCCATCCTTTTTATACCCTGGCTCGGCGCCTTGGTCTATTTTGCCCTCGGCACCGACCGGCTGAAAAGGCGGAGACTCAAACGACGGAATCTTTTTTCCGCCCGCACGTCCCGCCAGCCGGTTCCCGCCAGCACCACCGATGACGCCACGGGCGCACTTCTGCATACGCTGGCGCGCCGGGACCGCCAGTTCCTGCAGCTTCTATCCCGGATCAACCAACTGCCCGTCAGTTCCGCCGGAAACATTCGAATTCTCCGCAACGCGGCAGAATTCTATCCGGCACTCTGGGAGCGGATCCGGGAGGCGCGCCACCATATCCATCTGGTATTTTATATCTGGCAGGGCGACCCGACCGGCGTGCGCATGCTCCAATTGCTGACGGAAGCGGCCCGGCGCGGGGTCATCGTGCGCCTCCTCCTCGACGGCGTAGGTTCGCACGGTTTTACCGAGGATCTGTTGACGGAGTATCGGCAGGCCGGCGGCCAATTTTCCTGGTTCCAAAGCCTGGACCCCAAGCGTCTGCGCTTTTTCATGAATCTCCGAAACCACCGCAAGCTCCAGATCATCGACGGCCACATCGCGTTTGTGGGTGGCATGAACATTGGCGGAGAATACGAGGGGCTCGACAGCGCCGCCGGCCACTGGCGCGACGTCCAGGCGGAAGTCACCGGGTCCGTCGCGGCCGAGCTCCAGGAGATATTCGCCGATGACTGGTTTTTTGCCACCGATGAAAAAATTTCCGACCCGGTGTATTATCCCGTGGCGACCGATTCCGCCCGGCATCCGGTGCACATCGTGTTGGGCGGGCCCGACCGGCGGAATGAACCCATCAGCAAATCGATTGTCAGTCTGCTTAATGAAGCGAGCGAAAGGGTGTGGATTGCCAGCGGATATTTTGTGCCGGACGATGTGGTGCTGACGGCGCTGGAACTCGCGGCCAGCCGGGGCGTCGACGTGCGTCTGCTGATCTCCGCCAAGAGCGACCATCCCTGGCTCCTCAATATCGGCCGCTCTTACTACAGTGAATTGCTGGCGACCGGCGTGCGCGTCTATGAATATTCGGCCGGCATCCATCACGCCAAGATCGCCCTCGCCGACGACCATTGGGCAATGGTGGGTTCCGCGAATCTCGACTACCGTTCGATGCGGCTGAACTTCGAGCTCAACCTGCTCTTTCATTCGGCGGCAAGAAACCGGGAGGTGGCCGCCATCTTCGGACAGGATTTCGCCCACTGCCGGCAAATCGATCCCGCGGTATTTTCGCGGCGCCCGTTTTGGCAGAAATTTGGCGAAGCCGCCCTCCGGCCCCTGTCGCCCCTGCTCTAGACCACCCCGTAGCACAACACCCCATACTACCGTGCGCTTCTCTCCGGTAATGTACGGCAACGCATCCACTCATGGTCGCCATCATTGATTCTCCCGTTTCCCCCGCATCAACGCCGCTCTCCGCTGAGCGCGTTGCCCGCAATGCGCTGTCACGCAAAGAGGCCCTGTATGATTCCACCCTGGTGCGCCGCTTCAACGCGGGCGACCAGTCGGCCTTCGTTGAAATCGTCATGCGCTATCGCGAAACAATGCTGACCATCGCCCAGTCGATGCTGAGAAACCACGCCGACGCGGAGGAGATCGCGCAGGACACTTTCATCCGGGCGCACCGGAGCCTCGCGCTCTTCCGCGGTGAATCCTCGCTCTCCGCCTGGCTGCATTGCATCACGCTCAATCTCGCCCGCAACCGCTACTGGTATTTTCACCGCCGCCGCCGCCACATCACCCAGTCGCTCGACTGCACCATTGATGCGGATACCAATGCAACCTTCGCGGATCTCGTCGCCTGTGACGCTCCGGGGCCGGTCAGCGAAGTCACCCACCGGGAGTTTTCCGCCATCGTCTCGACGTGCATGGCCAAACTGAACATTCAACAGCGTGAAATCCTCATTCTCCGCAATGTCCGGCAGCACACCTATGATAAGATCGGTCGTCAGCTAGGCATCAAGATTGGCACGGTAAAAAGTCGGGTGGGCCGGGCGCGTCGGGCGCTCCGGCTGATTCTCGCCCAGACTTATCCAGAGTTCGATGCGGATGCCTCACCCTACGAGTGGTTCGATACGGCAAGACAGTCAGCCCGTCAGCAAGCCGTCTGCGCCTGAGCCCAACCGCAGGCGCAGAGACCGGGGTGGCGCGGAGCGCCGACCAGGGGAAATCGCCAAGAATATTTTTGGGATAAACCCGGGTTAAATGATTGCCGGGGCAAACCCGTCTTGGATGCTTTTCCCGGCAATGAAAGCTCGTTCCGGCAAAGCCCCCCTCTCCCGCTTCATCACCTTCCGCGACCTGGGCCTGATGGGGGTGGTGCTGGGCGCCACGTTCATCACCTACCTGCCCGCGTTGGGCGGGGAGTTTATCTGGAACGACAGCGATTATGTGACCGCACCGGCTCTGCGGTCCTTGGCCGGACTCGGCGCCATTTGGTTCCGGCCCGGTGCGACCGAGCAATACTATCCGCTGCTGCACAGTTTTTTCTGGCTCCAATGCCAAGTTTTCGGGGATCAAGCGCTCGGTTACCATATCGTGACCCTGCTGCTGCACAGCGGCGCCGCGATTCTGTTCGCGCTGATCCTGCGGCGGCTGGCGGTGCCCGGGGCCTGGCTGGCAGCCTTGCTCTTCGCGCTGCATCCGGTCCACGTCGAGTCGGTGGCGTGGATCACGGAGCAAAAGAACACCCTCTCGCTGGTCTGCTACCTCGCGGCGGCCTTGGTGTATCTGGATTATGACGCGACGCGCCGGCGCGGGGTTTATTATGCCGCGTTCGGTTTGTTCGTTTGTTCGCTGTTATGCAAGACCGTCACCGCCACGCTGCCCGCAGCCTTGCTGGTCGTCTTCTGGTGGCAACGGGGCCGGCTGGAATGGCGCCGGGATATCCGACCGCTATTGGCCTGGCTGGTGGCGGGGGCCGGGGCCGGGCTTTTCAGCAGTTGGGTCGAGCAGCATTTCCTCGGGGCGAAGGGCGCGGACTTCGACCTGCCGCTGCTCGAGCGCGGGCTCGTCGCGGGCCGGGCGGTTTTTTTCTACCTGCAAAAAGTCATCTGGCCGTTCGGCCTCAATTTTGTCTATCCGCGCTGGACGCCCGACGCCGCGGTCTGGTGGCAATGGCTTTTCCCGCTCGGGGTGATCGCGCTGGCCGGCGTCTTATGGCGCCACCGTGACCGCAGCCGCGCGCCGCTGGCGGCGTTTTTGCTTTTCATCGGTTCGCTTTTCCCGGTGCTCGGCTTCGTCAATCTTTACGGCGGGCTCTACTCGTTTGTCTGGGATCACTGGCAATACCTGCCGGACCTCGGGCCGCTTGCGCTTATCGCCGCGGGGCTGGTCGGGCTGTGGGATCGCGTGGCCCCTGCCTGGCGGCCGCTCGGGCCCGTCTGCGCCGGCGGGCTCGTGCTCTCGCTGGGCGTGCTCAGCCAGCGGCACATCCCGATGTTTCACGACAATGAAACCCTTTACCGCACCACCTTCGCCCGCAATCCCGAAGCCTGGATGGCGCATTTCAACCTCGGGGGCATGCTGCTGAAAATCCCCGAAAGGGAATCCGAGGCGATCGCCGAATTCGAAGCGGCGTTGCGGATCAATCCGGCACTGCCCGACGCGCACTACAATCTTGGGACCATCCTGGCGAAAAACCCGGACCGCCTGCCGGAGGCGATCGATCATTTCGAGGCGTCTTTGCGAATCGATCCCCATAACGCGACCGTACATTACAACTATGCCAATCTCCTCGCGAGAATCCCCGGCCACCGGTCGGATGCGATCGCCCACTTCCGGGAGGCGGTGCGGCTCAATCCCGGTCTGGCGGAAGCGCATTACAACCTGGGTCTGGTTCTCCTGCAAGAACCGGAGCAGTTGTCCGAAGCGGTCGTCCAGTTTGAAGCCGCACTGCGAATCAGGCCCGATTTCGAATTCGCGCGGGAAATCGTCGACCGCTGGCGGGCGGGCCAACGCTGACCGGCGGACCAGATCGGATTGAGCGAGAATGATGGCTTGTGGGCCAGCGAAAAATTTCCGCTATAGCATGCCCGAGAATATGGGCCGTAATCTTGCCGTTTTTTCAGGCAAAGGCGCGTTCTGTCCTGACGCGAAGTTTGATTGACGTGCATGGAGCGTGAACCGGAAATGAAGCGGATGACAACCCACCTCTTTGCCAGATCATCGCGTGCGCTTGGCCTGGCGGGCGTGGTCGTGGTGTTGCTGGTGTTTGCAACCTGTGATGCCATCGTGCGCAGCCGGCACATGCTGGAGGTTTCGGACAAATACGGAGTGACGGTGGATGCTCCCCCGCCCGATGCGGCTTCACCTTCCGGCTACGCGCTGGGCCGGCGTTCGCTGGTGCTGCCGGGCGGGTCGGCGGACACGGCCCATTGGATCATGCAAACCCAAACGATGATCGCGGCCGGCGATTGGCGCATTCGCCACGTCGACTACGACAATGTGCCCGGGGGCAGGGACGTGCATTGGGCGGCCCCTTTTCACTGGTGGATGGCCGGGCTGGCCTGGGCCGACCATCTCGCCTCCGGCCGGCCGATTGGCATCTCCGTCGAACGGGCGGCGCTCCTGGCCGGTCCGGTGATGTTTTATTTTCTGCTCGGCGGACTGATACCTTTTCTGAACCGGAAATTTTCCGCGTGGGCGGCGGGGCTCTTCGCGTTGGGTGCCGTGGCCAACTATCCGTACTACATCGATTTTTTGCCGGGACGCGCGGATCACCACGGTTTGGCCAATATTTGCGGCATGTTAACGGTCCTGTTCATCATTACAGGCTCCCGACCCGGCCCAACCGGCGCCATGACCACCCCTGAGAGGTCGATGCGACGCTGGTTCGTCCTTTCCGGCATCGCCGGCGGGGTCGGTCTCTGGGTCAGTTCGGCCACCCAGATTCCCGTTCTGGCCGGCGTGGCGTTGGGCGTGCTGGCGGCGGGCTATTGGGCGCGCCGGGAGCCTGGCTCGGTGGCATGGATGCAGCACCCGGAGCTTTTCCGACTGTGGGGCCGGGTGGGTGCAACCGTCAGCATCGTGGCCTATTTCATTGAATATTTTCCCGCGCATTTTGGCTGGCGGCTGGAGGTCAATCATCCGCTCTACGCCCTGGCGTGGCTGGGTGCCGGCGAAGCCCTCCGGGTGGCGGTTATCCTCATACGCGACGGCGCGCGGACATGCTCCCCCCGCGATCGCGTCTGCGGGGTGCTCGCGGTGGCGGCGATGGTCCAACTGCCAGCGATCCTCTGGGCCACGGGGGCCCGGACATTCACCGTATCCGACCCATTCGTGTGGCGCCTGCATGTGCTGTTTATCTCGGAATTTCAAAGCCTGGCGGGGCATTTTTCCAGCAATGGGCTGCACTGGGGATGGATCGGATTCTGTCTGCCGATGCTACTGCTTGTCCTGCCCCTGATCCTCTTGTTCCGGCCGGCGACACCACCCGGGGCCAAAGCCGTGCTCGCGGCTGCGCTCTGCCCGGCGCTGGTCGCCTGGATCATGGGCTGGCAACAAATCCGCTGGATGAGTCTTGCCTATGCCGTCTCATTGCCGGCGTTGGCGGTTTCTTTTCATTATCTGGAAACGGTCGAAAAATCCCGGCGCGCGGTCCTCGCGTGCGCGGCGGCATGCACCCTCCTTTTCGTTCCCGGCATGTTGGGCGCCGTGCAACGCATGTTGGACTCCAGGGAAATCGTGCCGGATGAATTTCATCTTCTCGTGGAGCGGGATGTGGCGCATTGGCTGCGCCTGCGCGGCGGTGCCGACCCGGTCGTGGTCGCAGGCACGCCGACCAATACCTCAACCGCGATCGCCTTCGGCGGTGTTTCGGGCCTGGGCACGTTGTACTGGGAAAACGCCGCCGGTCTCAAAAATGCCGCAGCCTTGTTCGCCGCCTCATCACCGGAAGAGGCCCATCAACTCGCCCGCCGGCTGGGAGTCACGCACATTGTCTTCTTTACCTGGGATGATTTCGCGCTGTCGCAGGCAAAACTTTTTCGTGGCATCCGGGAAGAAGATCCCCCGCCGCCTGATCTGTTCGTTCAACAACTGCTGACCGCCCCCATCCCGCCAGCCTGGCTTCAAGCCATTCCCTTTCCTTTGCCGGATCATCCCGCGTTGAAAGGGGAACGGGTCCGGCTTTGGGAGTTGGTGCCGGACCAACCGCCTGCCACCGCCGTGGCGCATGCTGCGAATTATTATCTTGAGCTAGGTCTGCCCGAACTCGCCGGACGATTCGTTCCCCTGCTCTCCCAATTTCCGGGCGACCTGACGGCGACCGTGATGCTGGCGGGCATCACTTCGCGCCAAGGGGATCAGTCCGCTTTTGCCACCGCGCTGGCAAACATCGCCACGCTGTTGCCGAACGCCCAGTCGCTGTCGTTGGAGGATCATATTCATCTCGTGGTGGTGCTGGCGGTGGGCCGGCAGAGCGAACTCGCACAAGCGCAACTACGCGCGGCAGTGCTGAAGGCGGACGAGCGCAGCCTGCGGCACCTGACCCAGGGAACACTCGCCGACCTGCTGTCGTTGGAGGATGTGCTCGGGGTCGGCCTGCCTGATCCGGCATTGCAAAAGCTCGCGCAAAGCCTGTTGCCCCCGGCCAAACGCCAATAGTCTCGCGGCCGCCACGCATCATCACGGCGACCCGGACAACTGGCGCAAAGCATCACGCGCTACAGTCAACCCGGGATCAAGGCCGAGTGCCGCCTCAAACTCCTGGCGGGCCTCGGGCAACCGCCGGGCGGACAACAGCGCATAGCCGAGATTGTAATGCGCCCGGGCATCATCGGCCCGGAGGCGCAGCGCCGCTTTATATTCGGCCACGGCTTCCTCCGGCCGGCCTGCCTGCACCAAGGCCAGCCCGAGATTCGTGTGCGTTTCCCGCAAATCCGGTCGCAAACGCGCGGCCTGTTCCAAGTGTTCGATGGCGGCGGGCAGATTGTCCTGCTGGGCCAGCACGATGCCCAGATTGAGCTGGGCCAGGCCGTGCTTCGGATCCAGCCGCACGGCTTCGGCGTAATGGGGAAAGGCCTCGGTCGCGCGACCGACGGAAGTCAGAGCCACCCCAAGGTTAAAATGCACATCGGCCAGATCCGGCTGCAACCGAAGCGCTGCGTTGAATTGCTCAATGGCGGCCGGGACCTCATGCAACCTAAAAAGCGCGACGCCCGCATTGCTGTGGGCCTGGACATGGGCGGGGTTGAGCCGGATTGCCCGCGCATAATGCGCGGCGGCTTCGGGCCAGCGGCCGAGATCCGCCAGGGCGACCCCAAGCCGGAAATACGCCTCGGCTGGTGCGGGATCGAGCCGGGCCGCCTCCGTCAGGTGGGGCAGCGCCTCCTGTGGCCGCCCGAGCTGCGTCAATACGACGCCGAGCTCCAACTGGGCGATAAAATAACCGGGCAGAATGCGCACAGCTTCCTCCAGGGCCGCTGCGGCCTCGGGAATGCGCCCCGCCCGCATGAAAGAGATGCCGAGATTGTACCGCACCAGTGCAACCTCGGGATCAAGCCGAACCGCTTCCTGATAAAAGGCGATCGCCTCGTCATACCGGCCCGCGTCGTAGCGCAGCAAACCAAGGTTGTTGTGCGCCCGGGCGTTTTGCGGACGTTTGGCAAGTGTGTCCTGCCACAACGTCTCGGCGTCACGGTAGACGTGGTTTCGCTGCCACGTCAGAACCGCTGCGGCCAAGGCAAGCCCGGTGCCGGTAATGATGAGGGCCCGCCGGCTGATTCGGACGGACATTCCGCCCAGCACGAACGCGATGATGGCGGCGAGCGGCAGATACATCCGGTGCTCCACAATCATCTGGTTTGTGCCGGGCACAAAACTGGTCGGAGCGAGGATGACGAAAAACCAGGCCCCGAGAAATCCGAGCACCGGACGCCGCCACAAGGCCCACAGGGTCGCAGTCGCAAGCCCCGCGACCGGCACCGCCCACGGCAGGGCACCGACAAGGCCAGGCGATGGAATCTTGCCGTAATCGAAGACCTGCGGAAACGGCCAGAAGGTGAGCCAAAGATAGCGCGCAACGGCTTCGAACTGGGTGAGCCAGTAACCCAGCCAGGAAATCCCGGTGTTGAAACCGATCGTGCCGCCGCGATTGCCGCCCGTGCCGGCCAGCAGCCAGGCGAGTGGCAGCCAAGTCACCGCGAGGGCAAGATACCCCCGGCGGTGCCGCTGCCAAGCCGAGCGGAAACTGCCGCTGACGAATGTCCGATCATAGAGGAAAATCAGCACCGGAGCCAACGCCGCCAGCTCCTTCGTGCCGACGCCCAGCAGGCAGGCGGCAAACGCAACGATCCACCACCGGCGCGGCGAAGCGGACTCAACCGCGCGGATAAAGGCGTAGAGCGTGAGAAGAAAAAACAGTCCCATCAGCGACTCGGCCCGTTGCACAACGTAGGTGACAGCCTCGGTCTGCAGCGGATGCAGGGTCCAGAGGGCGGCGATCGCGAGCGCCAGCGGACCTGCCTTGTCTTTGAACACAGCCGCCAGCGGAGAACGGTCCAGTGTTCGTCTTACGATGCCGAACAGGACCAAGCCGGCGAGAATGTGGATCAGCAGATTGAGCGCATGGTAACTCTCCACCCCGAGTCCGCTGATCGCATAGTTGAACGCCAGAGTCAGGTTGAGCACCGGCCGGCCGCTGACCGTCAAACCCCAGCCAGGATTGGGCGACAAGGCATCCCGCAACGGCCAAAGCCGGCGAATGGTGGGGTTTTCCACGATGGACGATACATCGTCGAAGACAAACGGGACATGGCCGGTGTTCATGTAGGCGACCAGCGCGGCGCCCGCAATGAACAGGCCGGCCAGGAACGGAAATGGTCTGCCGGCTTTCATCTCATAGTCTTTTGTTCGATCGTCCGGTCGGGATTTTCCCGCACCGAATGATTGTGGGCGTGCCGGTTCAGGATCCACCGGTATTCCACGATGGCCCGGTCATTCCGCCCGTTAAAAAGCAGCGTGCTGGCGCAACCTGAGGCTGATGCGACACGGTTGCTGGGTTTATAGTAAGCGGCGGCAAAGTAGCCCGGCACTGGGACCATTATGGCAAAAATTTCTCCGTCTGAAACGGGCGGGGTCAGGTTCAGACTCGGAGGCATCATGGTCTGGTCCAAAAAATGATAATATCCAACCGGTATCGGAGAAGAACCGGATCGTTGGCAAGGCATGGCGGAAGCAGAATCACACAGACCAACCATAAAAAGACGTTCGGGAAGAGAGCGAGAAAAGAGCGGATATCGGCAAGGCAGAGAACCTCACTCGTCAGTTTCAGCCAAAAAAAAGCACCCCGGCTGAGCAGCCGGGGTGCTGAAAGACAACGGAAGACGTCCGATTAGAACTCGAACGTGGTCGTCAGGGAATACTGCCGCGGATCAAGAATACGGAAGGCCGAAGGCGAGCCATCCGGGTTGAATTGAACCGCCTGCAGACCGCCGCTCTTGTTCGCATCGCGAATGTTGAACTGTACTTTCAACCGCACCTTGTCGTTCATTATTTTCCTCGTATAGGAGAGCCACAGATCGACATAGGCCTCGGACGGCGTGTAGATCGGGCGCTTCAGATCGGGGAATACAATCGCCGTCTGCGTGGCTGACGGGTGCGAGTAGGTGGTCGGGTCGAGCAGGCCATAATAGCCGGCGACCGCATGGGACGACCAGCGCAGATTGCCACCCAAGCCAAATCCCTTAAGCCGGCCTTCCATGAAGTTGTAGTTGGTCAGGTAGCTGAAGGTGTATTCGCGAAGATTAGCCGCATTGGTGTTCTGCAAGCCGATCAACTGATAGTACGACGGCACGACGATGCTGTTGTAGGTGGCATTCGGCGTGTTCGTGCTGCTGGAGCTCGATGGGCCGGTGGGACCCGAAACGGCATCGGAACTGAATCCCGTGCCGTTCCAGTAATTCTGCAACTGCAGCACATTGCCGTTGGAACGGATGTATTGCGGCGCCATATCCGGCGCGGCCAACGCCATCAACTGGGGCAGACGATAGTTGATCCAAGCCTTGAGCTCACCCTCGGCATTGGAGTATGAGGAATACTGCTTGCCGCCGGTCAATTTCATCGTCCACGAACGGGTGGGATTATAGGTCAGTTGAAGTTCATTACCCCTGGACAGGTTGGATTCCGTGACCTGGATGTTTCTGCCATCCGGCCAGGTGAACGGAAGACCCTGCAGGGCACTGATCTCATCCTGCATTTGTTGGGTGAGCGGGTGGACCGTATTGTTGTCGAAGTCCGTCGCCGTGGGATTCTCGCCATGGCGGATGCGAACCACCTCTCTGGCCCAATCGCGACCGGACGTGGTGTCGATACGGGCCATACGGCCGGCCGGAGTTGATCCGGCGGCGGATACCGCATGTTCGTTCGTCGCCTTGTACCAGTTGAAGCGGAGCTCCAGCTTGTTGTTGAACATGCTGATCGCAAAACCATAGTCCAGACCGTGACCCGACGGCGTGGGCAGCCGGTTGCCGAAGAAGTCGGTCTGAATGGTCGTGGGCGGATTAAAGTTATCCGACTTGTTGTAATGAAAACTCAGTCTTTGCAGGAGATCATACCCCACGCTGCCGTTCGCAACCTTCTGGCTGATTGAATCCCAGCCGGTAAAGGGCCGGACCACGGTGCCATAGGTTTTGGTGGTGCCAGTGAAGACGACCGGGGTGCCCAAGACCGCATCCCCACCCAACACGCCAAAGCCGTTGGTATAAAGATTAGCGTTGGTCAGGGTAGAGCGGTCGTTCGCGCGAATGTTCACATGATCATGCCGCCAGCCAATGGTCGGCATGATGCGGTCATCCCAGAGCCAGCTCTGCCAACTGAAGCTGTATGAATCGGTCTTGCGGGTGGTGACACCGAAGCCGCCACCGGCATAAAACAGATTGGGATCGAAGTTCATTTGCGAAGTAGAAAACGAATTCGTGGTCCAGTCGTAGAAATTCAACGTCGCGGTATGCACACCATCAAATCCGTTGAATGGATTCTTGTTACCCTCGGTGACCTGGGTCACGCCTTTGCTGACGTAGTAATAATCGGCGATGTTGGCGGCATTGCCGGCCCAACTGCCCCGGGAATTTCCCGCTGCGGTCAAGGTGGCCGAGGTGGGCAGGAAACGGGGATCACCGCCATCGTTGGACATACGGTAACGCAAATCGTCGGACCATTGCTTGCGTTGGCTCGCCAAGCCCAGGAAACGGTGACGGCCCAGAATCTTGGACCAGCCGCTGTTCTTGGTCAGGTCCAGATCATAGGCCAGCATGGCGCGCAGATTGTTGTTGATCTCAGGATAGGAGAAGCTGTCCGTCTGATAATCGCGCAGAAAGAGCGAACCAAAGTACGGATTGGGCTGGCCGTTCAAAAGCTTGAGGTTGGTATCGACATAAAGACGGGTAGAATCGTTGGCCTGGCCGAGTCCGTAGGTGAATCTTTCCTTAAATTCCTGCCGGAACCAGCCAATGTTGAAATTCAGGTTACGGAAAATTTCCTGCTGAAATTCAATATTGTAGGTCTTGTTATTCTGGGTGCCGTAATTGGAACCGGCGATATTGTACTTGGTGTAATCGTAGATCGATTTGTCGCTCAACCCCACTTCCGACCATTGGCCATAGAGGTTGGCCCCGGTGCTGGGATCAGGAATGGGCGCAATCCGGGGTTGGGTGGAGGTCACGCGGGCTCCGGCGATGACCCACTGGGCCTGGGTACGCGCCGCTGCCGCCGGTGCGGCAAAGACCGAAAGCGGGAGTGTGGTGGCACCGGCACCGGAGAGATTGTTATCCACCCAGTAGTTGACCAGATTGCCATTATCCCAGGAGAGAACGGTGGGGCGTCCGGGGAATTGCAGACTGGGCACATAGAGGGGCGAAGTTGTGGTGTTGATCTGACCGCTCCCGAGAGGAGTCACGGCCGCTGATACGTAGCGGGTGTCGTGAGTATCCAGAAGGTACGGCCCTTTGGTCGTGCCGTTCGCATACGTGATCATCTGCGTGGTCGGATCCCAGCCGGGCTTGCCTGCCGCGATCCATTCGGTGACCAGATCGTCCGGCATGGTATAGTTCGGCCGGTTGTTGTAATTGTCGAAATTCTCGAAACTGCCCGTAAGATGCGTCTTGGAAGTCGGACTGAAGTTCAGGGCGACATACTGACGGCGATAAAGGTCGGCGGAGGGTTTCCGCTCAAAGCCTTTCGCATCATACAGACCAGCGACATAAACGGCCAGTTTGCTGCCGATCGCGACGTTGGAATTGAAGCTGGCGCGGTAAGCCCCGAAACTACCACCCTTCAGTTCGACACTCGTCTTATTTTTGCCGATGATCGCCTGGGCCGTAGATTGGTTGACGATACCGGAGGCTCCGCCCGTACCGAAGAGCATGGAGTTGGGGCCGCGGCTGATTTCAATCGAATTGGTGTTGTATCCGTCAAAAATTGAACGGGCGATCGTTGGATAGTTGTTCAGCGCAGTATCCGCCGCGCCCAAACCACGCACGCGGTTGGCTGTGGCAATGCCATTCGCTCCGCCATCCACGTCATTGCTCCAACCCCCAATGCTGTCGCGGAAATTACCGCGGCTCACAGTGGAGGGCGTGTAGCTGGAAGCACCTTCCGTATTCGCCTCATAACGGAACACGTCGTTGATATCAACCGAACCGGTGTCTTCGAGCTGCTGCTTGGTGACGACCGTGATCGACGCGGCCAGATCGCCAATATTGGTGTTCAGACGGCTGCCGGCCAGGGTGTTCGCGGCAAAGTAACCGGAGTCCTTTTCAGTCGACACGACGAAGGGAGAGAGAACAACCGTATCCTCGTCCTTGCCTGACGACGAAGTAGTGGTGCTCGTCACGACCGACTTGGCGGGGGCAGGTTTTTCAGCGGTTGGCTTCGCGGTGGCCGGATCTTTGTCTTTGACTTGCGACCAGACAGATGGCGCGAACGCCATCGTGCAGGTCAGCGCCAGCAGAAGCCGGCGCGCATGTGTAGCTTGGGGTGTAGGGTTCATAGGCATTAGGAGCTAGTATTTAGTTCAAACATAAGTCAATGCCACAGCGAACAGGCATGCTGTTACCGCGGCGTTGAAGCTTGGTGGTGAGGGGTGTGGGTCGTAGGCCAAAGGGCTCTAGAAGATATTGATTCAAAAGCGAATTTGTTCCCGCTGATCAATAAGCGCTGTTTCTGACAGTAAGATAGCAAATTAACTTCTTTACGGGCTAGAGATGACGTGAAGCAGCCAATGCTTGGAAATTGCTTGGAAATCTGCCCGGAGGTTCCAGTTCGAAGTACCGCATAATTAAACCCACGGCCACTGCCCGATATTTTCGAATATTTCATGCGCCGCACGGTCAAGGAGAGGCGGCTTGGGCAACTTCGACCGCAAAGGCGTAATCGGGACCGAACATGTTGGAGCGAAAGACCACATACTTCTGATCGGGCGTGAAACTGACGTTCGGTTCGAGCCGGTAATTGTGCTCCCCATGAATCGCCGTCCTGGCCATGATGCAGAGTTTCTCGGGCCGGAGAACGCCTCCGCTGATCAGGTCCGTGCCCAGTGTCTGGTCGTCGGGAATCAATTCGGGATGGAGGAGAAAAATCGCCTGGTTGTTTGGCCGCGGGGAGCCATCACCACAGAAGGTTTTTCCATCCGGTGAGAGGTTGAAATGAATTTCCGACTCGTTCTGCTCATAATGATACCAAGTGTGTTTTTTGGTATCGAGATTGTAGGCGGCGAGAAAGCCGACCACGCCTTTGAGAAAATGCAGGTCGATATAGATCGTCCGTCCGTCGCGGCTCCACCACTCATGCCCGGCGAGTTCCGTTTCGATGATCCGATTCCGGCCCGGCTCATTGGGAATCATGGTGTTCTCCGTGCCATCGGTCCGGATCGTCCACAGGCGGTCAACCCGCCAGCCCGAACCTTCGTGACAATACATCAGCTCAGTCGGATCAACGGGCGAAAATTGCAGGTGATTGAGCCAGTCCGTGCTATGCTCCATAATGACGCCGGTCTTGCCCGTGTTTAGATTCACTGTGTAGAGCGTCATCGGCAGTTTCGCCGCCAGGCGCTGGGCCATCATCTGGCCTTTGTTCAATGGCGTGAGCTTGTTCTGGCTGACCGTTCCGGCCGGGGTGCCCGGCATTGCGCCATAAATGCCATCGCTGGTCGCATCGCCCTCGACGAAAGTTCCGGCAGCCAGGGTCTCATCGGCGTTGATGGTATCTATGCCGGCACGGCGCGGAAGATCCGCAATCTTCCGGACAACTCCGGTGGCCACGTTGGTGCACCAAAGCTCGGTAAAAAGCGGATCGCCCGTCGGCTTTGTATAATAGAGGGTGGGCGTCTTGCGTCCGACGGCCACCGCCTTGACGGGGCCTTGGACGACGATTTGGTTTTCAAGGCTTGTGAGATTCACGAGGCCGATGCTGCCGTTGTCCGTGGTATAGGCCATCTCCCGGCCGTCAGGCGTGTACGCATTCACGTTGAAATAAAAGCTGTCGGTGCCGGGTTCGTCCGTCAGACGGATCACGCGATGACCCGTGTCGGGATCGATCCAGGTCTTGGGCGGCGGCCGGACGCCCGCAGCCGCCCCGCCTGTCGTGGCGATGCAAACCAGTTCCTTGAGACTGCGATGGTAGATTCTGCCGTTGTCGTAGCTGATCGAATTCAGGCTCCACGTTTCACCCGACGGACCGAGATCGTTGATCGCAAGCAGCGCCTTCTCATCCAGCACCGCGGCTTTCGAATCGATGACGTAAGTGATGCCGAGCATGGTCGTGAAAAAAATCCGGTCGTTGACCGCCACCGGACTGCCCCAGAATGCCGGGATCTCCCAGCCATCGGTGCGCGAACGGTCCTCCTGCGCCACGTCCTGGCCTTGCGAGTTGAGTGTGGTCGTGCGCACCGCGACACCATAGACTGGCTCGTCGGGCACGCCGGGTTTGCGAATCACCGTCACCGGCACCTCCAGATATTCGACCTTGCCGGTCGCAATGTTCACCCGGGCGATGCAGTGCGAGGGGCCGCCCCGCCCCTTCGGCGGGTGGGTGTTGCGGCGGTGCGCCGTCGTCGTGAGGAAATAGTGATAGCCATTGAGCACGATGTTGCAGTGCCAGGCCGGCAGCACCCGCATCACCTCGTCCGCCGCCAGCGGGCTGCGCGGCGAGAGCTCGCGCATGTCGCGCAGGTTCACGTTGAGGTGCTCGAGATATTTCTTCGCCGCCGGGTCCCACTGACGGTAGTCCACGCCGCGGATCAACGACTGCTCGCGCACCAGTTTCCCGTTGCGGCTGTCGATCACCAAGTGGGTCTCCTCGGGGTTCAGGCGAAACCAACACGCAAACTCCTGGTCCCAATGCAGAGTGTAGAGCGCCTGCCAGGTGGGCGCGGCCACGGAGCCCGGCTCCTTCAGCGGCAGCCCGTCCGCATCGGTGTCCGCGACGAAACGCCAGATTGTCTTGCCCTCGTGTCCGGGCGAGAGATCCACCAGCGACAGCCCGACCGGGCGCTCGGGCACATCATGATGGCCGCCGCGTCCGGTGAGGATTGCCGGACGCCCGTCCGCCGTATGGCCAAACACCGAGGTGCAATAGGTGGTCGTGCCGTCTTCCGCGATCCAGCGCGTCTGGCCGGTGCGCTTGTCGATCGCGCGCAGAAAATTCCAGCCGTTTTTTCCCGGCGGATTGCCGTCGAGCGGTTCCACGTTCAAAATCACATCGCCGAAAAGGATCGGCTCATGCTGCTTGTTGAACGGATACGGCCGGCCCCAGGGTGTGTAACTCCGGCGCCAGATCTCCCGGCCCGCATAATCCCAGCAGCCCATTTCGCCGCTGTTGTTGAAAAACCACACATGTTCGCCATCCGCGATCGGCGTGGGCGAGGTCGAGTCGCTGTAAGCGTAGAGCATCGGGCTCTCCGTCGGCCCGTGAAGTTTCACCGACCACAGGATTTTCCCGGTTACCGCGTCGATGCAGTGCCCGAGGATCGTGCCGCTCATTTTGGAGTCGCCTTCCTTGTAGACGTCAAAGGTGGTCAGGAAAATCCGACCACCCGCGACCGCGATTCCGCTCTGCCCGCCATTGGGCAGCGCGGTCCGCCACAGGATGTTCTCGTCGCGGGCCACGCTCCAATGCACGGGTGCCGCCGGGCCGTGTCCCTGCCAGTTGCCGTCGGGACCCGCGGCTTGCGGCCAGTCGGCCCAAACCAGCACGGGAATGAAAAATATCATCCAGCCCAGCAGGGCGCCGGCTTTGCGGCGGAGAGCCGGCGTGCGCACTTTGCGGAAATTTCGCAGACATCCGCCGATGGGGGGTTCCATGCCCGGAGGGTGTCAGTAATTATGCAATCGCGTCAATCGCGGCGTTGACGTCGGTTTTGGCCTTCGGCCCGACGGATCATGATGCGCAGGTCACGCAGTTTGTTTATGCTTCCAACCGAAGCCGCGCTGCGCTTGCCCGACATTGCCCGCCAGCATCCCGGGCGATGAGCCGCCGGTTGACTGTTTCAAGCGCCACGCGCTGAAGGTGGCAAAGAACTGGACAAAACAGCATCAAAGTATACGATGTACACATAACAATGCTCACCACCGCAGACAAAATCTTGGCGAAAGCCCGACAGATCCTTGAGCGGGACGGCGCCACGGCGGTCACCATGCGTTCGGTGGCGCGGGGAGTGAAGATCACCCCGATGGCCATCTATCGTCATTTTTCCGACCGGGAGGCGTTGCTCAACGGGCTGGCCGATCAGGGATTCGCCGAATTGGCCGCTCATCTGAAGCAGATCGCATGGCCCAAAGGCTGGGAAGCCAGGCTGCTGCGGATGTCGGACATCTATTTGGATCATGCGCTGGCCCATCCGCATCTCTTTGAACTCATGTTTCTGACCAAACGTCCGGGAGCGCGGCAGTATCCGCGGGACTTTCAGGCGAATCGCTCGCCGACGGCCAGTCTGCTGACGCACGAATTGCAGGCCGGAATGAAAGCGGGTGTCCTCCGGGCCGGAGAACCCTGGGAGATTGCCTTTCACCTGGGCGCGCTGTCGCACGGACTGATCATGCTCTACCTCGGCGGACGCATCGGCGCGACTCCGCAAGGATTTCGCAATCTCTATCGCACAGCTTTCAAAACCTACTTCCATGGTCTCTTGGCTTAAATCAACCGCCACGGCTGGCGTCGCTGCGGCGGTCGGAACCGGCGCACTCCTCTGGTGGGGCACTGGGCTCGATCCTTGGTGGCCGTTATTATGGTTCGCTCCCGTCCCTGCCTTGCTCTTCGCCCAGCAGGCAAAGGTGGGGCCGGCCGCACTCTGCGCGGTGGCTGGCTGGTCTCTGGGCGCGTTCAATCTGGTGGGCTATTTTCGACAGACCCTGGGGATGCCGATCGGAACGGTGGCGGCCACGGTGCTTGCCCCGGCCCTGGCTTTTGCGGGTTCGGTCCTCTTGTTCCGGGCCTTGACTCGGCGCGGGCATATCGGCTGGGCCGCAGTGTCGTTCCCCGCGCTGATGACCGCACTCGAGTTTGAGCTCGGGCGGCATTCCTCACATGGCACCTTGGGAAGCTTGGCTTATTCTCAACTGCGGTGCTTGCCGATCTTGCAACTGGCCTCGGTCACCGGGCCGGCTGGCATCACGTTTCTGGTGCTTGGCATTGCTTCCGCAATGGCCGTAGCGCTGCGGGCTGGTCGGCGCGCCATGGTCCCGGCGGGCATTGCCGGCACGATGCTGCTGGCGATTGTGGCTTGGGGCGCTTGGCGGCTGGCCCGGCCAATGTCCGGCCCGACTTTGCAGGTGGGCTTAGTGGCTTCGGATCAACAAGAGCTGCTGCGTCCGGCCAAACCGGGCGCGGCGACTGAGCGGCAATGGGAGGCTTATCGCCCGGCCGTGCTGGAATTGGCCCGCCAAGGCGCGACGGTCGTCGTGCTGCCGGAAAAACTCGGTACAGTGATCGAATCGACCACGGCCCAAACTGATGCGTTCTTTCAGGCCCTGGCCGACCAGGCCCGTATTCTCTTGGTTGTCGGGGTGGATCGAACGATCGGGAAAGGCGTCGCCTTTAACGAGGCGCGGGTGTACCGCCCCGGTTTGGCCGTTGGGGACTACGACAAGGAGCATCTGCTGCCGCCGTTCGAAAACAAATACACCCCGGGCCAAAATCTTTTGCTGCTGCCGGCTGCTCCCGCACTGCTGGGGGTCGCCATCTGCAAAGACCTCGACTTTCCATCGCCGGCCAATCGCTACGGTGCGGCGGGTGTGGGACTGTTGCTGGCACCCGCCTGGGACTTCGACTTGGACCGGGTATATCACGGTCACGCTGCGATCATGCGCGGAGTCGAGTCAGGGTACTCCATCGCGCGGGCGGCCAAGCAAGGCTACCTGACCGTAAGCGACAGTCGGGGCCGAGTGCTCGCCGAACGGCCCAGCAACGAGGCGCCGTTCGCGACGCTGCTGGCCACGGTCCCGGCCAGCCACACCGATACCGCCTGCTTAAAGCTTGGGCCAGCCTTTGGCGACCTCGCCGTGGTCTTGGCCGCCCTGAGCCTCCTCCGGCTCGCGCGGGGAGCCCGATCGCCTGATCCACGCCGGGCGTGAGGTTCATTGACTTGGGTTTCAACCAGACAATGTTAATGCCCAGTATAGGAAAGCAGGCGGCAAATGTTCTAATTTTAGCCTGTTTTATGATCACAACATCCTCATCAGCGCCGGAGCCAACGCGGGCTAGCCCGTTGCCCGGTTGATCACAGTTCCCGGCTGTCCTGTTAAGGATTGATTGAAGTTTCAGCTAACCTCGAGGAATAGTGCGTAGCACAACAAACGAGGTGTCTTCGAGCTGGACCCGAAAGGTGCATTGCGTGCCGTTCGAGTCCAAAATGCACAACGCTCCGATGGTCTTTGTGCAGATCACGGCCGGTTTGGATGCCACTGAATTGGCCCGCGCTGCGGCGCGGTTTCCTCTGCCGCGCGCCTCGCGGACACTGCGGCCCTACGACCATTTTGCGGCGATGGTTTTTGCCCATCTGACCTATCGCGAAAGTCTGCGCGGCATCGAACCTGTCTGAGTGCGCGCCCGGCGCTTTCCTATCAGATGGGCATTCGTAGTCGAGTGACCCGAACTACCCCTGCGCGATCACGTCGCTGCCACTGTGTTCGCGCAGTCAACGCAATCATTGTCGTGGCTGTTGCCAGCAAAGAAGCCTGTCAAATCCTACCCGCCGCGTGCAAGACCGCCAGCGCGTCGGTCGTCACCCAGGGATTCATCCGTTTTTGGTTCGTACCACCCCAGTCAACGAAATCGCTGCCTAGCGCTCTGCCGGCCCTTTGCGTGTAATAACGCTTTTCCGCGGGCCAGCCGCCATCTGAGAGTTGCTTGGATTCAAGCAACTCCAACGCGTCAACGCAGCGCGGATCACGAATCAGCCCAACCACCGCCATCGCTTTCAGCCCGCCGAGAATGTCATAATGCCAATAGAGCGGATAGTGCAGAGAGGTGAATTCATGGTGGATGACCTGGGAATCAGACCGTCTTTTAAAAAGGCGTCGGGATAAAAAAACTTCAGCGGCCAAGATGGCTGCCGCTCGGGCTTTGGCATTCGCTGTTGCAGCCGAATAAACCGCTAGGCCGCACATGGGCAAGAGTGACTCCATGAAGGATGAGGTGTCGGCGGCCGGGTTCTTGTCGCAATTCCACCCGCCATCCGGCCACTGCCAGTGCAGCAGACGTTCAACCAACTGTGCCAAGCGTTTGTCGGTGAGCCCCAGGCGGGTCAGGTAGAACAAGGTGTTGCCCTGCTGGGACGCACATCTCCGATATCTGCCGCACATGACGGGCACACCTTTCTTCTTATAGGCGTCAGATTTCTTCTCCACCGCGAATTCCTGATAAAAGAAATCGGCGAGCCAGTACTCCAGCACTTGGTCGCACATGGGCCGGAGGGAAACGTCCCCAGGTGGATATCCAATGTCAGCAAGAGTCGCTAGCACCCAATGCGCCCCCTGCCATTTGGCGTAAACCGCAGAAGGAAATCGACCGGTCGAATTTCGCGGGGCGAGAAGCTTTCTCACGCGCGGCGAGCCGCGAATCTCCGCCTGCAGTGCGCGCATAGACTTCGTGCCGGGATCTTCACTCAAGACCTTGGCCCGGACCTTCCATCGAACGGATGGCTCGTCGGACTTGAGCAGCTCGTCTACGATTCTCAGGGTACCCATAACTATTTTCCGACAATCGGTGAACCCAGGCGAAAGCCAGCGCAATGGCAAATCCCTGTTGTGTTTAGTTCCCGGTGTGACCGATTCAGGACTGTGTGGGTTAAGAGCCCATCCGAACAATAATCCGATCAATTTCTGAAGAGCGGGAAGATAGCAGGTTGCAAATATATAATTTGTGTCAAAGCAGAGTGAGGGAGGTTATCCGGCTCCATACTGAAAATTTATTTTGGACAGGAGTGCGTCCCTTGGCATCTGTTTTTTTATTCCTGAGAAAATCCGGGGCACGATTGTAACAACCATGAACCCGAGAGGCTGCATCAGCATCTACGACTGGATGCACATGCCTTCGTGTCCGGCTTGTCCATCCGGGTCCAAGACTTTTCATCCAAGAGGCGAAGGATTCCCGCTAACCGTTTGGCGGATTATCGGCGGCAACCGACGGCCCGGACTGGGACGATGATGGCCCGCCGGCCACGATATCGTCGTCCGTATACAGCAAACGGTCCGCCCCGGCGGAACGCACCTCGATGGACTGGCGGGAATTTTGGTGAAAATAAAAGGGCGTGCCCCACGCATCGACGAGTTCACCGTTGGCGCTGATGCGCGGATGATCATGGGCAAGGAAGGGAAGATTGTCCTTATTGGCGCCGAGCAGTGCATTCACGAACTGGCGGTTGTTCTCTCCGGCGGGATACGCCCCAAAGTAGCGACGGTAGGCTTTGAGCACGTCCAGCACGAGTTGCGGTTCAGCGTCCGGCCTGGTATTGGGCGCTCCGATTAGATTGCCCAGCGGTGGACGTTCGGTCGTTGAAAGTTCCTCCGGTCTTGGAGCAAACAATGCCGGCTGCCCCATGAGAATTTTGCGGGCCGGAGCCGCGGAGTGAGGCGACTGCGATGGCTCGGACGGCGAACCGGTCGCTTCCTGCCGGACCGAATTCGCCGCAGGAGGGAGCTGCGGAGCAAGGCTGCGAACCGGCGAACTGGCATTGCCATTCCGCCGCAGCACCACGACCAGCGAAATGATCGCGAGAATTGCACCGACAGCGAGCAGGCGGCGGGGAGTCATGGGCGAACGGCCGCTTGCAGCGGAGAAAATTCCGGCTGAACGATCACTTCGAGATGTTCGTGCGGAACACCGCCATGGGTCCGGCCTTTCGAAGCACACCGACATTTTCCGGCGCAAGCGGTTTTTCCGCGACAACCGGAGCGCATGGCAATGGTTGGAAGATCGGACTGAGAAGGGACCAGCGGAAACGGCACGGTCATCAAAATTTCCGCGGATCGTCCGTCCACCCCAACCTCATTTCCTACCGAGATCATGACATGAAACCGAGGTCAGGATTGGAGAACCGCCCGATATTAGGCAAAACCATCGACATATTCGCCGGACTGACACCGAACCATTTGGCGAGCGTAGCCGAATATTCGTCGGTCGAGATGCCGGGAATCCAGGAACCGCGGCTGCCCGTGTCGTTCGCGCCGCCGAGCGTGAGGTCGGGCATGCTGCCGTAGATCTGCCCGCCCTTCACCGCGCCACCCAAAACAAAATGGTGATTGCCCCACGCGTGATCCGTGCCTCCGGCATTGCTTCCATAGGTCCGGCTGAAATCCGACGCCGTAAAGGTGGTCACATTGCCCGCCATGCCAAGAGCAGCCAGACCCTGGTGAAAGTCGACAAGACTATTGTCCAGCATGCTGAGCAACGGACCCTGACTGTTGAGCTGGTCGGTGTGCGTGTCAAAGCCGCCAATGGAAGCGAAGTAGATCTGGCGCTTCATGCCCAGGGTCTGCTGGGCCGAGATCAGCCGCATGATCATGCGCAGCTGCGAAGCGATGGGATTGAGCGTGGGGTTGGCCGTGCCGACCCCACTCGTGGTCGAGGCAACGAACTTTTCGTTATACAGGGGGACCGTCGCCAGGACGCTCTTGAGCAGCGTGTCATTGCTGATGGCCCGGCCGATGACGTTGACGTATTCCTGCTCAAAAACGTGACCGTAGCTCTGGCCCACCACGTCGCGCACCGAAGAGTAAAGCTGCTTGGTCGGCGTGGAAGTACTGGTGTAGGAAGTCAGGCCGATGCTGCCACTGGTGCTCACCGGATATTCAATGACCTGATTGCCGACCTGAAAATAATTCTGCCCGGCCAAAGAGATGTTCATCGAAATCTGCGAACCCGCGTTGAGCGCCTGCGACATGTCGGCGAGCCGGCCGCCCCAGCCCACCTTGAGCGGGGAATCCGGCACGGAAGTCTGCCACTGCACCTGCTGGTCACTGTGCGAAAATAAATACGGCGGCACGGCCGCTCCGCCTTTCTGGTACAGGGTTTTGGTCAGTGGCCCGACCAAGGTGCCGACATTGGCGACGATCGCGGCCTGACCGGCGTTGAAGAGGCCGGCCATGCGGGGCAGCGAAGAATGCAGCCCGAAACTGCGGCCATCCCCAGCCGGCAAAGTCAGCGGCTGCAAGCCGGTGCTCGGCAGGGCCACGACGCCGCGGCTGGCCGCGTAGGCGGCATACCCCGCCGCATCCGTCGGTATGATGACATTGTTGCCATCATTGCCGCCGAACAGAAACAGGCAGACGAGCGCCTTGAAATCGCTGTCGAACGGGATGGTCTGCGCTGAAAGCGAGGCATTGAACAGACGAAGGGTGCCCATCGTCGAGAGCAGCCCGGCTAGACTGAAACCGGCGCAGGTCGATTGGCCGATGAATTCGCGTCTGGTGGTCATGGGAGGTAAAAGGATTAGTGTTGGACGTTGAATTCCGGGGAGAACATCACGAGATCGAGTCCGAGCTGGACCCGCTTCAGTTCGTTGGCCGCTGTATAATTGAATGAGGAGGAAGCGGCGGCGGCGGCCGTGTAGGCATTGAGAATCTCCTGCCGCAGGAACGGCGACATCAAACCGCCCAGCAGACGACGGTTGAAATAATCGACCAAAGCGGCCTGCGCCGCGGGATGGGTGGTGTACGTCGGCGAAGTGAGAATCGCCAGCGGTTCGCTCAGATCCAGTTTTATATTCATGCCGGTGGGCACCGGCTCGGTGACGGAAATATTGCTATAGATCAAAGAGTAATTCCGATTCGCCTCCTGCATGGCAGTGACGGAATCAAAAATCTGAAATTCCGGCGACACCAGGCCCGCGGCCGTGATCGCGCCTGGCTGGGCAAACCCCGGCTTGAAGAAGTTGAATACTGTCGGCGCATACAACGGGGCTTCTTCATCCATGTAATACGGATAGCTTTCCAACAAATCCAGGAACAACCGATTGTCCCCGCTCGCGCCGTAGACTTTCGGGGTGGGCTGAAAAGCGCGGAAAATCCGCGTCATGCGCAGCAACGGCTCGGTCAATTTGCCGAACTGGCCGTCGGCGAGCGGATCGGCCCGGTGCGCTTCGGGGTCGAGCAAAATCGCGCGGAGGGTGGCCGCAAGATCGCCGCGAACGCCCGATCCGTTGTTATTGAAAACGGAAGCGACGCGGCTGATGTAGGCTGGCGTGGGATTGCTCGTCACAAAACGCTGGATCAGTTGCCGCGCCAGAAATGGTCCGACATTGGGATGATTAAAAAGAGTATCGAGGGCGAGTTTGAGCCGCTGCGGACCGGTCAACGTGGGTGTGCCGGCCACCGTCACGCCACCGACGATCGTGCGCGTCTGCAAATCACCGTACGTGGTGTTGAAGGACATGGGCTGAATCGGATCCCAGCCGTAGAGGAACCAATTCTTCGCAGAATAGTTTGTTCCGTTATCCTGCTTCGGCGGATTGGCCGGATCGTAGTGCGGCCCCCAACCCGTGAAGACATTGGCCAGGCCGACGATATCGTTCTGCGTGTAGGTCGGAATCGGCTGGCCGTTTACATCAAGCTGCAAACTGCCATCAAGATTCAACTGGGAAAGCCCGATGGTAAACAATTGCATGACTTCCCGCGCGTAGTTTTCATCCGGTTGCTGGCCGGTCGCAGCATTCGCCTTCTGATTGCGAATCATGCTCAGATAGGTGCCCATCATCGGGCTGAGCGTGACATCGTCCAGCAGCTGCCGATAATTGCCAAAGGCATCATTCACCAGAATATCATAAAAGGCCGCGACCCCGTCGTTATCATCCGAGAGCGAACTGTCCTGCGATATCACGAGAATCTGACTCAAGGCAAAAGCCATGCGTTGCCGCAGCTGGTCGGGGGCGGTGACGGCATATTGCCACCAGGCTTCCTGGCGCGGCGTCAAGTAACCATTATTGCCCGGAGACCGGATGAGAAATTCATTTGCCCGTTCCCGCACATAAGGAAGGTGGTAAGTGGGCGGAATGGTGAGCTGCTCATCGATCCATCCGGAATAGCCTGTGGCCAACAAATCGGTGATCGCGGCGGCCGTCGGACCAAAACTGGCCTTGATCAAAAACAGCGACGCCGTGCCCTCATCCGCCGGCACCGGCGTATAACCCAAGTTGCTCGTATCGCCGATTAGGAACGACACGATCGCCGAGTTCGGACTGGTAACCACCGTGAGCAGCGCGGCCGTGCTGGTGGCCGAATTGGTCGCGTTATAGACATACAAGGTGTAGTTGCCGGCATCGTTGGCGGTCACGCTGGGTAAGGTCAGGGTGGTGCCAGTGCCTCCAGCAACGTTATTTCCGTTTTTTTGCCACCGATAAGTCAGCACCGGATCGCCGGTGACCGCGGCGGTGAAGGTCACGGTCGCGCCAAGAAAAACGGTCTGGGAAACAGGATTGAGCGTGATTGTCGGCCCCGTTTGCCCCTGGGCTGAAATGGCCCAGGACAGGCAGGCCGAGAGCAAAGCGATCACCAGTGGGCTTTTCCCAAGACACCACCGCACAAAAGGTATGCTGGAAATATTCATGTTGGGAGAGACGCCGACCTCGGCACACCGGCGCTAAAGCTGATCAGGCCGATTGTGTGCAGGATAAGATGTCGCATTTTCGGATTTTGAACGAGGTGATAGAAATTTCTTACTAGTTCTAGTAAGTGTGACTACTGGGAAATGATTGCATTAAAATAGTTCCAGGTTCACAGGACTTTAATCCCCGTTTACAAATCCTTCGGTGCATCGGCTGTGCCATGGAACGCTGACAAAAAAACATTCTCGCTCCGATCGCGATCATCGGGAGACCGAGCGCAAAGGCCGATCCGGCCCCATGCCACCCAACCAAATCACGACCAGAAATTTTGAGGACGAGCAATCGGGACTGGCAGGCTGGCAGCGCCGAGCAGAGGACGGGAAATGCGCTCCACCCCCGTTGCGCTACCACCTCACGAGCCTACTCGACCGTAATGGCGATGACGGCGTTGCTGGGCGGGACGATCACAAGAAGGAGAGCAGGATTGCTGGTCGCCGATCCGGCGGCATTGGTGGCGATGACCTTGTAGTTGCTGGAGTCGTTTCCCGTCACCCCGTTAATCGTATAACTGCTGCTCGTCGCACCCGGAATATCCACGCCGTTTTTCTGCCACTGATAGTTTGGCGCGGGATTTCCGGTGGCGGCCGCGATGAATGTCACTGTAGCGCCGGCATTAACCGTCTGATTCAAGGGCTGCGTTGTGATGATCGGCGCGGCGGACGCGGCGTTGACCGTCAGGATTGCGCCATTGGAGGTAACGCTGCTGACGGAATTGCTCACGAACACGGTATAGGTTCCCGCGTCGCCGCTGACTGCCGCGGCAATGGTATAAGTCGCGCTGGTCGCACCAGCGAGGTCTGAGCCGTTCTTCCGCCATTGGAAAGCCAGCGGTGCCGTACCATCGGCTGTCACCGAAAACAAAACCGGCTGTCCGACCATCACCGTCTGACTTGCCGGCGGGGAGGTAATCGCCGGGCTCACCTGAGACGACGTCACGGTCAAAATCGCGCCGGAGGAGCTGACACTGGTGACCGGATTGGTCACCACTACGGTATACGTGCCCGCGTCACCACTGACGGTGGATGGAATCGTGTAGGTCGAGCCCACCGCGCCGTTAATCGGCGCTCCGTCTTTGCGCCATTGATAGGTTAGCGTGGGATCGCCCGTCGCTGACACTGAAAAAACGGCCGATTGCCCGGGGGTCACGGTGAGACTGGCGGGCTGGGAGGTGATCGCCGGCCCCACTCCGGCGTCGCTCACCATGATGGTATAGACAAAGGCCACGCTGCCATACTTCCCGAGCCCAAGATTCGGATCATCGTACGCACTGATACTCACATCATATTCGCCGGCTAGGGTCGGCGTTCCCGTGATACTACCCGAGGTGCCATTGAGCGTTCCGTTGACCGATCCGGGCACCGAGAGTCCTGGCGGCAGACCGGTGATTGAGTACGAACCCACAGTGGCGGCGCCTCCGAGGTAAGCAAAGACCGCAGAAAAAGGCGTCCCCACGGTCGCATCGGCCGGGCCCATCGGATTCGCCACAAACTCAGTCGCCCCCGCCAGTGTGTCTACCGCGCCCAACATGCTCGCGACCACCACCGAGGTTTTCAACACCTGCCCAAAAGATGAACCTACCCAGACAGATTCAGCCGAAGCCAATAACCGCAACACCGGAGTGCGTTGCAACAACGCAATGAGCATGAAACCCGAGAGCTGAAGCTTACCCAGGCGCCGCGACAATCGGAGTGTGAGTGAATTTGTCATGGGGGGCACTAAACTGAAATCTGTGGGCGGCTGGTCCTCAATCTTTGATCAATTGCCGCCGCCGCAACCGCCGCTCGCGGCCTTGTAGGAACACCCCGTAGGTTTTCGCGATCGGCGCGTGAGGCGGGACGAAAACGGGCAGAACTTCGTGATTAGCGGGGCGAGAATTCATGGGTGGAATTTAATATCACCAGTTCAGACGCCAACCTGCGGTGATGATATTCGCCCGGGGAAAAGCACTCGCGGAGGTGACTCCGTCGCGGCCCTTCATCTCGTAGCGTTCCCACGCAATGTCGAACTGACACGACTTGGCCAGCGTCCAGATGAGCTTCAAACCGTAGGTCAGCGTATCCAATTTGGTGAGACGATAGTCGGCGGAGAAAAATGGACCGGCGGGATTCGGCATAATTCCGGGAGTAATCGTCGATCCATCGAGCGAAACGTGGTAGAAATCGGCTGCGGTCTGCTGATAGTAACGTAAAGTCGGCGACAGAATGACCTGCGGCCCCAGCTCCTGAAACCAAGCGAGCGCCACCGTGTGGCTGGTGATGCCAAAGCTGTCGTGATACAGGCGATAACTCGCCTCCGCCGCACCATGCCATTCGGTGACCGCGTGATTGTAGACCGCATATCCGATCCACTTGTCGCGTTCGTCCGGTCGGTTTTCGGCAAAAGTCAGCGGCAGAAAGAGGCCGGGCAACAGTTCCGTTCTTTTCTCGATCAGTTTGTACGGATCGCTCAGATAACCCGTGGCCCGGCCGTAGCTGAAGTTGAACTGCACCGTGCTTTTCGGATCAAGCAACTGGGTGAGGCCGACGATGATGTCGGTGGTCCGTTTGTTGGCCCGCTGCGGCTGGTAGAAAACCTTCACGTCATCACTGGTGCCGGCCAGACCAATGAGCAGCGTGGTGTTTTTCTGGTTAAAATCGGTGAGCGTGTTGAGCGAGAAACCCGTGGACACGTAATCGCTCTCGCGGGAATTGGCGGCTCCGACCGCAAGATTCACCCGGCCAAACTGCCGCGATACATCCAGCGTCCACGCTTTGCGCCGATCCTCGATTTCTGTCAACGGCACGGCTCCGCCTGAAGTTGTGGCCGGCTGTCCGGTCGGCGTGGCGCCGGTGATGGCATCAATCACGCCGGTGAATTTCAAACGCGTCTCGGTCCCGAGCGTCTGCTCGACGAGCGCGGATTGAGCCTGCACCTTGATCCGTCCGTTGGACTCCTGATAGTCCTGATATTTGTAGGCAGCTACGGTATCCGCCTGCGCAATCCGGGGCAATACAAGGAAAAGCGACGCCGTCAGACACAAACCGGCCAAGGGTGAGGCTGCTGGAATGCGGTCACTCGAAGGCGGTGGCTGGCGGGATGGGAGCATGGTGACAAAAATCAAAATAAGAAATGATCGGCATGATCCTAAAGGAGTTTTCTGTAACTAACCTGTTATAAATGTTCCAATCCAAGCTGATTTGCAGCCCGATCATTTCGTAGGGCTTGACCGCCGGCCCTGCATGGAAATCAAAAAGACGAATCCGCAGTGGTGCCGCGACCGAGTGCGCGCACTTTTCCCGCGAAGGATCACCGTGCCGCAGGTTGTGCGGCATCAACTGCGCGTGGGGAAAACTGCGCGGTGAATTTATTCGACCGTAATCGTTACGATGGCGTTGCTGGGAGGAACGATTACCGAAAGAAGCACGCTATTGCTGGTGGCCGAACTGACCGAATTGGTGGCGATAACCGCGTAGTTGCCAGAATCGCCACCCACCGCCACGGCGATCGTGTAGCTGCTGTTCGTGGCACCGCCAATATTCACCCCGTTCTTCTGCCACTGATAGGTGGGTACGGGGTTGCCACTGGCCGCAGCAACAAAAGTGACCGGACTGCCGGCGTTAACGGATTGAGCCAAGGGTTGGGTCGTGATGGCGGGAGCGGCAGGTGCTGCATTAACGGTCAGGGTAGCGCCGTTGGAGGTGACGTTGCTGACGGCATTGCTCACAACCACCGTGTATGTTCCGGCATCGCCGCCGGCAGTGGAGGCGATTGTGTAGGTCGAGCCGGTGGCGCCGGGAATATTGACCGTATTCTTCCTCCACTGATAACTCAACGGCGCGGTGCCATCGGCCCCCACAGAAAATGAAGCCGACTGGCCGGCCGTGACTGTCTGATCGGCGGGTTGGGAATTGATCGAAGGCGCCACGGGGGCCGCATTCACCGTCAATGTCGCGCCATTGGAAGTGGCGCTGCTGACACTGTTGGTTGCCACCACCGTGTAGATGCCGGCGTCGCCGGTCACCGTGGAAACAATCGTGTAGGTCGTGCTGGTTGCCCCCGGAATATTCACCCCGCCTTTCTGCCATTGATAGGTCGGCGTGGGTGTGCCGTCAGCCGTGGCGGTAAATGTCACCATCGCTCCCGCAGTCACGGTCTGACCCGTTGGCTGGGTCGTGATTGAAGGCGCGGTGTTGGCCGTGCCCGTAACCGTGACCGCATAGGCATAGATTGGCGACGAAAAGACGTTGTCCGCAGAAATTGCCCGCAAAGTGAGATTATAGACGCCTGCCGTGGTGGGCGTTCCTGAGAGTTGAGGAAACTTAACATTGGCCGTGCCTGCGGCTGTCAGTCCCGAAAAGCTCAATCCCGGTGGAAATGACGATCCTGCCGCAATGGCAAGCGTCCATTTGGCCGTCGGGTCGAATGCGTTGTCCGACCCGGGAAGAGAAAAAGAAACCGACAGGGGAGAGCCAACCACGACCGTGATGCCAGTCGATGTGCCCGCCGATACCGTGAGCGCGCTCGCGCCGACGAGCGTGTTCACCGCCCCGAGGGCCGCGACCGTGGCAAGAGCGGACTTGAGCACGGTGCCAACGGGTGAGGCGATGACCATTTCGTCGACGGCCGCCACAACGTTCAACACCGGCGTGCGCTGCAACAGCATCATGAGAATGGCGCCGGGAAGATTGATCCAGGGGGAACGACGGACGAAAAATGCGGAGAGTTTCATGGAGGGCAAAAGGCGTTGCTCGTTTGCGAAGTCGTGGGTCAACTTTGTCTGGAAGGGATAGTTCACCCAGTTTTTCACTCGGGGAAAGCGACTTGCCGTAACAAGATTGTTACCGATCGCGCCAAGAAACATCGGAGGGCATCGACCGCGCAAAAGTCTTGCGGATGTTCAGCCCTTTTTCGCGAGTACAAAAAAATTTCGGTCCGACCGGCTAGTTGCAACCACAGCCATTGCCGCCGACGCCACGGCCGCCGGAAGCGGACTCGCGGGAAAAATAGATGTGCTCACCCATTGCGGTCGCCAGCGGGTCGCGCTCCGGGCGCATGGTATAATCGGTCAATGTCGCGCGCTCCCAGGGATGGACGCGCACCAGGCTGGGATTGGCACAACCACCCAAAGCGGCCAGGGCGGGCACAGTGAGCAACAGGGCGACGAGGCGGTGGAATGGAATTATTTTCATGGGGCGGCGGACAATTTTTCCGCCAGGAGCAAATCTATCTCCTGGCGGATCTGGCGGTCAGTCTGGGCGCCGTGAAAACCCTGGTGCACAAAGCGCACCCGGCCGTCCCGGCCAAGCAGGTAGCACGTCGGCATGGCGGGGACATTCACCCGTTGAACCAGCCGGTGATCCTCGTCACGCCAGACGGTGAAAGCGGGATGCATTTTTTTCACGAAACGGGCGAAAGCATCCGGATTTTCATCCACGCTGACGGCCACGATGATCAGGCCTCGGGCCGCATAATCAGTCTGCAACTGCGCATAGGCCGGAAATGATTCCTTGCACGGTGCGCACCACGAGGCCCAGAAGTCCACCAGGGTGATTTTCCCGGCCGTGGCCGGCGACGCCGGGCCAACCTCGCTTAGGGCAGGAAAAACCTCCCCCGCTTTCATCTCGGCCCGGAGGCACGAGAGCATGGTGCCAAACGACAGGAGACCGGCCCAGATTTTTTTAGGATACGACATGGTTGAAAAATCCCGGGGTTTGCGCCCGTCCGGAATCGGCGACCAGCAGGCCTTCCACCCGGGGGAATCCCTGGATGAATTTCATGCCTTCGGTGGGGCCCAACACAAAAGCCGTGGTGCTTAGCACCCCGGCATGCAGGCAGGTATCGGCAATCACCGTGGCCTGCAGGCACCCATTCGATACCGGCCAGCCGGTGCGCGGATCAATGATGTGGCCATAGCGCCGTCCGTTGATATTAAAATTGCGGATATAATCTCCCGACGAAGCCACGCCCAGGCCCGTGACCCCGATGCTGCCGCGGGATTTGCCGGGATTTTTTGGATCTTCCAGACCAACATGCCAGAATGATTTTCCCGGCGGCGCGCCGAGCGCCCGCAGATCGTGGCCAAAGTCAACCAGGACATTGTTGATGCCATGGTCCAAGGCCATCTGCGCGACAACATCCACCGCATATTCTTTGCCGAATCCGCCAAAATCCAACGCCATGCCCGGCTCGGGCAGAAACATTTTGTGCGGGGCGCGCTGCACCTTGTTCCAGCCAACGAGCCGGCGAGCCGCGTCGATTTGCCCGGTACTGGGAATCACGGGATGTGCCGCTTTCCAGTTCCAAAGCTCGATCAAGGGCAGCGCAGTCGGGTCCAGCACGCCATTGGTCATGCTGTGCAAAATATCACACAACGCCAGGAGCTGGCTCATGTCGTCGTCTACCGCCACCCAGTTGTGCCCGGCGGTGGCGTTGATGCGACTCACGAGACTGGTGGGTCGGAAACGCGAGTACTTCGCCTCGAACGCCTCCACCCACGCCACAACCGCGCGTTCGAAAGCCACCGCTTCCTTGTCCCAACCAGGGGCGACATACTGCACCTCGCAAATCGTACCGAGCGCGGGAAACGACAGTTTGCGCAGGGTGCCGAATGTGTCCGTGCGGATCGCTCCGAACAGCGGCTGACGCGACATTGTGGCTGCTGAGGTCATAGGTTGCCCATAAGCAGGAGGGCGGAGTCAATTCACCAGGATATTTTCAGGCCGAGTGTCACGATTGACGCCCGCGGATAGGCGCTCGCTGCGGTCACTCCATCTCTGCCCCGCATGTCGTATTGTTCGCAGGCCACGTCAAGCTGCGCGCTGTCTGAAACTGTCCAAACCGCCTTGAAGCCGTAAGTGAAAGTCCGCAGCGCGGACAACCGGTAATCATACGAATACAAGGGCGCCTGGCCGACTGGCGGGCCGGAAAGCGGGATGATCGAAGTCCGGTCCAGTTGGTAATAATAAAAATTGGCGGCGCTTTGCTGATAAAAGCGCAGCTCGGGTTTCAGGATGAAGTTTCTGCCGATGCGCTGGAACCAGGAAATTTCCAGGGTATTGGCGTCGGTCCCAAAGGTGTCATGATAGAAACGATAGCCGGCTTCCACGGCCCCATGCAGCTCCGGCCAGGCATGGTTCAACGCCACAAAGGCGGTCCATTTGTTGCGTTCATTCGGGCGGTTTTCCGAAAAGAGCAGATTGAGAAAATCCCCCGGATTCACCTCGGTCCGTTTTTGCACCAATTTGTACGGATCGCTCAGGTAGCCCGTCGCTCGGCCCCAGGTGACATCAACGGAAACGGTGGTGCGCGGATCGATCAGTTGGGTGACGCCCATGATCAGATCGTTGGTGCGTTTTTTTGCCCACTGCGGCTGGTACTGCACTTTCACATCGTCATCGGTGCCGGCAATGCCAGCGCGCAACGTCGTGTTTTTATCGTTGAAATCGGTGAGGGTGTTAAGCGACCACCCGTTGGAGATGTAGTCGCTTTCCCGGCTGTTGGCATAACCGAGGGCGACATTGACGAGGGAGAATTGGCGGGAGAGCTCCGCGCTGACGGCTTTGCGCCGGTCAGAGATTTCCGCCACAGGCACCTCGCCGCCCGGCGTGGTGGCGGGTTGCCCGGTTGGCGTGGCTCCGGAAATCGCATCGATCACCCCGGTGATTTTCAACCGGGTGTCGGTGCCCAGCGACTGTTCGATCAGGGCGGATTGCGACTGCACTTCGATCCGCCCGTTGGCCTCATGGTATTCCTGGAATTTATAGGTGGCGGCGGATTCAGCCTGCGCGCCCCGGGGAGAAACAAAAAAAAGCGCCGCCGTAAGACACAGACCGGCCAATGGTGAGGCTGGTGGGTTTCGGTCGGACAAGGGGCGTGGGGGGCGGCAGACGGACATGGCGGGCAAGATGGAAATAGGGCATAAACCGCCCGGCCCTGAAGGAGTTTCCCGTAACCAACCTGTTACTAATTTTTATGCCAGCGGGCAGCCGCCGGATGGCCCCACCGCCCGATCCAGTTGAAATCAAAACCTGATCTGCAGTTGTGCCGCGACCGAGCGCGTGTACTTTTCCGGCGAAGGATCGTCGTGCCGCAGGCTGTACTGCAGCTTCAACTGGGTGTGGGCGGAAAAACGCAAGGCGGGGGCCACGTCGATGCGCCACACCTGCCGGCCCCAAGGCACGTTTTGTCCGGAAAAATCCTTCACCTCGTCGAAGTGCTGCTGGTTCCAGCGCACCGCCGCGGAAAACTGCGGGGTGAATTTATATTTCGTCTCCAGATAATAGGCGAAAGTGCCGACGTCGGCCACGCCGGGGATGGCAAAACGCGCCGTGCAGGCTTCGGCCCAAAACTGAAAATGATGCCAGGCAAAGCGCAGATCCTGCGCCACCAAGCGCTGACGATAATCATGCCGGTTGAGTCCGGGCGGCACAAAGGCGGCGGCGGTTTGATCGAGATAATCAGCCTCGCTGCAAGAAAGACCCAGCTCCCACATTTCATCCGGCCGGTAGGCGACCCGGCCATCAACGTTGGGATGACCCCATGCCCAGTCCGCTTTCCGCCATTCTTCGGGACGCGAAGCGAGACCGGTGTTTTTCAATTCCGCCGCATAAGTGAACCGGCCCCACGCGCCGGAGACCGCGACACCCTGGGCATATACCGGCCCCCAGATCACCGGAAGCCGGCGGTATTTGTCAGCATACACTTCCGCGCCCGTCCCCGCCGGCTGGACATGCGCCCACGCCAGCAACCAGTCGGCACTTGGCGCCGGCCGGCTGCTCCAAAGGCCGGTGAGGTTGTCGTACAATAGCGGCGCCGTGACGAAAGGGTTGTCCCAGGCATCGTGCCTCGCCACCCAATTGCCCACCACCGTGGCGAATTTTCCCACCTGCACGTTGAGCCGCCCGGGCCGCCACAGCGCCAGCCGCAACGCATACTCGTCCAGCCGAACCCCGAGGGAATCATCCGACGGATCAAATCCCCGGTCGACCCGCAACTGGGTGAAAAAATACACCCGCTGTCCCGCCTGGACATCCAAAAACAAAGCCAGCCGCGGGTTGAAGAGAAGTTTTTGGTCGGAGAAAATCAGATTACCCACGGGAGTTGAAGCGGCATAACCCTCCAGCTCCAGCGAGCCGCCCAGCTTGCCGCGCACAGAGCCATCCGCGCTGGCGAAACTAAGCCGGTCGGACAGATCATCCAGCCACTCGTCCGCTCCGGCCCCCCGATTAGCCACCAAAGCAAGGCAGAGCCAGATGAGTGGGAAAATCCGCTTCATGCGGCACCTCCCTTGGCCGACGCCGGGCACGGAGACGCCCGGAACTTCACTTCAAATTCAGTCCACGTCTCGTCCGAGGTGAGCAGCCGCAAATCCCCCTGGTGAATGCGGGCAAGTTCGCGCGCGAGATTCAGGCCGAGCCCGTAACCGGGAATATTTTCTCCGACCCCGCCCCGGTGAAAGCGCTCAAAAATATGCTCCCGCACCTCGGGCGGGATCGATTGTTCCGCCGTGTTGCCCACCGCGAGCCGCACCTCGCCGTCCTTTTCGCCCGCGACGATTTTGATGCGTCCGCCCGGCCGGTTGTACTTGCGCGCATTCTCCAGCAGGTTTTGCAGGATCAGCGCCGTGTATCGTTTCTCCCCCAAAATCCAGAGTCCCCCGGGACAATCTTCCTCCACCGTCAGCTCATGCTCCTCCTCCGGCATGGCGCTCAAATCGTCCAGTGCCGCCTCGATCAACTCGCTCAAGTTCACCGGTCCCAGCTTCAATTTCAATTGCCCCGCATCCATGCGGGAAAGCAGCAGCAGATCCTCGATCACGCTGGAAACACGGTAGGTCTGGTGGATGAGCGCCGCGATTTCGTCGCGCTCCCCCAGATTGGTGTGGCTTTTTTTCGCCAGCATCACCTCCAGTCCGGCGCGCAATACCGCCACGGGAGTCTTAAGTTGATGCGAGGCATTCGCGGAAAATCGCGCCGCCCGGCCCAGCTCGGCGCTCGTGGATTCCAAGGCCGCCTCCGCCTTCTCCCGGCCCATCCGTTGCTCATGCGAATCATGCGCCAGCCGTTCCACCGGCACGGTGAGCCGGAAAGATACGATGTAGCTGGAGAAAAAGCCCACGAGCATCACCACTGCCCCCACCCCGACAATCTGCCAGCCCGTCTCCTTTTGCCGCTGCAGCATTTTTGCCAGTGGAAATGCGCAGATCTCATCCGCCGGCGCCAGTTGCATCCCGGGATTGAGCCGCTTCATCAGGACCAGCCAGGATTCACCGGCGACGTCCAGGTGCAGCCGCTGTTCGTGCGATCCATCCGCCCCCATCCGGCGCCGCAATTCTTTGCCCAGATCCCCCGGAGCCGAGCCCCCGAATGTCGCCGGAAACAATTCCCCTTCGAACCAGATGCCACTCACAAAATCCGTGCCCAGGGGCCGGCTGTCCAGTTGCACCGGATCGAAGCCCAGCACCAATGCCGCAATGCGCTCGCCGGTTTCCTGCGCGATGATCGGCACCACGATCACTTCGACAATCGCGACGCCCCCGCCCGTCTGCACCAAGGTCAGGTAACCGACCTGCGGTTGCGCCGGCAAGGCGGGCAGTGAGAGCCGGCTCTCATCCGCCGCGCCAAGCGCCCCGGCTTTGGCGGTGTTTTGCGCGGGAATCAGTTTCCCGTTCGCATCGAGAAACCGGTAGAACCGGGCCACCATTTCCGAACGCGTCCCCGACTTGGTCGAAACGGGCTCGGCCAGCAAATCGCGCAGTTCGTCATCGGCGCTCAGGTAGAGCAGATCCACCGCGCCATCCTCCAACGCCGCATGAATCCTGGGCTTGCGCGCCAACGCCCGGCAGCGCTCGACCAGCGTGGCATGGCGGATCTGCTGGACGCTGTGCAGCAGCGCGAGACTCGATTGAAACTCGCTTTCCAAAAGGCGCTCTTCATCCGCCGCAATCTTGCTCCGGCTCACCCCGATTACCGTGAGTGTCGTGACCGACACCACCAGGACGAGGGCGATCAACAACCGGCGGCGAAAAAGGGTCGCTTCGGGCGAGAGCTCCACTGGTCCCGGAAACTTCACGGCAGATCCACGTGCAAATGGGATTCTTCCTGCAAGACCACCGTCTGCTCACGGGTGGTTTTGCTGTCCAGCCAGACGCGCAGATTATACGTCCCCGCCGGCAAACCATCCAAACGAAAATTTCCCTCGGTGTCGGTGATGACGAAATACGGCGTCGCGAGCACCAAAATCGCCCCGCGCATGTGCTCGTGAATATCACAGCGCAGGGTTACCAGCCCCGGTGTGTCGAACACCACGCTCGGCACCGGTTTTTCGTCGCCGCGGTAGCGCCCCAGATCGAACCGCTTGGCCTTCGAGTAGGAAAAAATATTGTGGAAGGTATCGTCGAGATTGGGAAACTCCACGCGGGTGCCCACCCGGATGGCGAGCAATTGCGGCACAAACACCAGGTCCTTCTGCTCCATCCGTGCCAACGGCAGATCTGTTTTCGCCGGAAACTCCCCGTCGAGATAAACCACCGCCACCGGAGGATTGGTCGCGATCACCCCGCCTTTCGAAACGATCTCATAACGCTGGCTCATAACCGGCGCGGTCCGCGCTTTGGGCAGTGTCACTGTGCCCTCGATGGAGGCCGCCCGCCCCTCAGCTTGGAAAAAGCAGCCCAACAACCCCACGAGGAGAATCTGAGATAGTTTCATTCGCGATGGGTTCGGCTTGGTTTGGTGTAGGAGCGGCAACGGGCACATGAAACTAGGCGTGGTCTTCACTGGAATCGCATCATTCACCGACCCGGATCGTGTAGCCGACCGATCGCAGCGTATGCAACAACGGCGGAGCAAAACCGTTGTCGATTTTTTTTCGCAAACGCGTGATGAAGATCTCCACCGTGCGGGTGTCGTATTCGTGATCGCGCTGCCACACCCGCTCGCACAGCTCCGTGCGCGAGAAAACCCGGCCGGGCTCCTGCATCAGCACCAACAGCAGTTCAAATTCCCGCGGCGAAAGCGTGATAACCTGCCCCGCCCGCGTCACCCGGCGGTGATACACGTCCATCTGCAAATCCGCTACCTTGAGAAAATCGGTCGCCGTCGGCGTCATCCCCCGCCGCCCCAGCGCCTCGACGCGCGCGACCAGTTCATCCATGGAAAACGGCTTGGTCAGATAATCGTCCGCACCCGCCTTGAGTCCTTTCACCCGGTCCTCGATTTCTCCCCGCGCCGTGAGGATCAGCACACGCGCCGGACAACCCGCGTCGTGCAGCCGCTTCAACACCTCAAAGCCGTCGATGCCCGGCAGGCCCAAGTCCAGGACCAGAAGATCCGGCGGCTCCTTGAGCGCCTGCGCCAGCCCCAGCGCCCCATCGTTCTGCGCCGACACCGTGTGACCCTGACGGCTCAAGACCCCCGACAAATGCCGGGCCAACTGCCGTTCATCTTCGATCACCAGTATGCGCATGGAGCCTCCCTATGAATACACCTCCGCCCATTTCGCAAACCTACAGACGGCGTCCTTGCCGATATTCCAGATACCGACAAACGCAGAACATACCGGCGGTCCGCTGACTGATGATCCCAGTTCGGCTCAAAAAACCGGTGCTAGTAGCGAACGCGCATGTAGAGCAGACCGTCGCCCGAGGTCTGCACGCCAAAAGCTCCGGCGAACAAAAACGGCGTATCATAATTCGCGCTGGCCTGCGTCAACTGACCGTATGGACTGTACTCATTGCGTTGGACGACCTGCCCGGTGCTGTTGCTGAGCGCGATGGTGTTTCCATTGTGGTCGAAATGATAATAAATCAGCCCGGTCGGGGCCGAGCCGCCTTCGGAAATCTCGTAGAGCAACTGCCCCGCCCCGTAGACGTAATAATATTTCGTGCCGTTGGGCGGCTCGCGGGTGAGCAGTTGCGCCATGGCTCCTCCGGCATAAACATGATAAGTGGTGCCGGTGGCATCCGTGCGCGAAAGCAGGTTGTTTTCCGCATCGTAGACCCGAGTCTGGCCGGGATTGGCGGTCAGCCGGTTGCGCTGGTCAAAAGTGTAGGTGCCAAAGCCGCCAGTACCGTCCCAGGCGTTGCCGAGCGGTCCGTAAGTCAGATTGCCATCGGCGTCGAAGGTGCAGGTGCCGGAGGGAAGTGAGGTACGATCCGGAGTGATAGGTAACACTTGAGCCGGAGTGATGGGTGACACTTTTCAGGACATGTCCTGGAACCAAATCACTCAAATGGAAAATATTATTCGATTCGTCATGCTGGCGCAAAGCGAC